>Ga0315312_1000052_pt1 | contig 229704 bp, 228 predicted proteins | sample TDP7_MG_FD_203629 | JGI IMG/M metagenome (GOLD analysis project Ga0315312, IMG submission 203629) | Freshwater sediment microbial communities from Lake Towuti, South Sulawesi, Indonesia - TDP7 | ecosystem: Environmental > Aquatic > Freshwater > Lake > Sediment | place: Indonesia: South...
AAATGGTTCATGCTACCCCCAAGAACGGTTCAACTGCGAACCGATTTCACCACACTTCTCCTTACTCATTGAAGAACCGAGGGAGGTAATCCCTATTGGCTTCCAGAATAGCGTTCAAGAGCGCCTTCGCCACCCCGAAACTGGGAACCAAGGGGTGGTTGAGCAGGGCCTGTAGAGCGGTCTTTTGGTCGCCGGTCACCGCAGCCTCAATGGCTAGTTCTTCATAGGCTTTGACCGCCTGGATTAGGCCTCTAATCACAACCGGCAGGTAGCCAACAGTCAAGGGGATCGCCCCAGCCGCCCCTACCAGACAAGGTACCTCAACGACTGAGCCCTCCGATAAGTCCGCTATGGCGCCTCTATTCCGGCAGTTGACTATGTGCACCTCGTTCTTGTTGCCAACGATGGCGGCGATAAGAGATACTGCGGCTGTGGAATAGAGGGCCCCCCCTCGCTTTTCCAGTTCCTTAGGCTTGCTGACAAGGTGGGGGTCAGCGTACATGGCCAAGAGCCTTTCCTCTATCTCCCGTACTTCTTCGCCACGACTCTTACCCGCCGTTTTCTGCTCCTCCAATACCTCATCATGGTGGTAATAGTAACGCAGATAGTAGCAAGGGAGCATTCCCAACGCTTCCAAGAGTTCTGGGCTAAAGGGAGAATGACCCTTCGTCGCCTGGCACGCTTCCTCGATCGCTTTAGCCAACACAACCTCGCTCACCTCTTGCCCATTCAGATATACCCCCTTCACCCAACTGAGGTGGTTAAGCCCCACATAGTCTAGGCTGACCCTTTGGGGTGCAACCCCTAGATAGCCAGCCACCGCGTGCACCATGTTGAGGGGCAGATTGCAAAGTCCGATTACTCGTGCCTTGCTGTGCTTGACGAGGGCCTCTGTTATCAACCCAGAGGGGTTCGTGAAGTTGATCAACCATGCCTGGGGAGATAGTTGCTCGATATCTGCCGCGATACTCAACATGACCGGGATAGTGCGCAAAGCCTTGGAGAAACCTCCGGGGCCCGTCGTCTCTTGTCCCACTATGCCAAAGCGCAAGGGGATCTTCTCATCTATCACCCGCTGGGCGCTGCCTCCCACACGGATCTGACTGATCACATAGTCTGCTCCCTCCAGTGCCTCTTTCTGTTCGGTAGTTAGAGCGAGTTCGATCGGCGAACCTGCCGCCCCAATCATCCGTTTGGCGAGACCTCCCACCACTCTTAATCTGTCCTCATCTATATCCATCAAAGTGACTATGGCGAGCCCCAATTCCGCTTGCCTCTCGATAAGGCCTTCTATCAATTCCGGGGTGTAAGTGCTACCTCCTCCTATCACGCAAACCTTGAGTCCTCTAGCCATCACCTCTCTTCCCCTTACTATCAGAAATCCCTTTCCGCAAAGAGATACGGGAATCCCCGTTGCTCATCCCATAGCCATGCCTCTGGGTTGGATGATTACCTCGTCAATCAACACCCTGGACGGCAGAGAGGCCAGGTATAGAGCCAGTTGAGCTATATCCTCCGCTTTCAACATCCTGGAACGGTTCGGGGTAGTAGGATCGTTGTCGTACCAAGGGGTATCTACATAGCCAGGACAGATGACATGGACCCCAACGTTATGGGGCAACATCTCCAGGGCCAAGCAACGGCTGAAGGCTATGACCGCCGCCTTCGCCCCACAATAGGCGCTACAGTCAGCGAAAGGGATCTTGCCCGCATCGGAGGAGATGTTGATAATTCGACCTCCCTTCTGTTCCATCATAATGGGCAAGACCTCTTGGCAGCAAAGGAAGGTCCCTTTGACGTTCACGTTGAAGACCTCGTCCCACTCCTTGGTTTTGAAATCCACCACCGGGCCCCAATGTCCCATCCCGGCATTGTTGACCAAGATGTCCACGCGCCCAAACTCTTTTAGGGCTTCACCAACCATAGCCCTAACTTGCCCCTCCTGAGAGACATCAGTGGGCACGACCAAAGGCTCCCCGCCGCGACTAAGAACCTCTTGTGCCACCTCTTTAAGTTTTGCTTCTCGACGAGCGGCCAAAACCACCTTTGCCCCCTCTTGAGCAAAGGTGAGAGCGATCTCCCTGCCTATGCCGCTACTGGCGCCAGTTACGATAGTCACCTTATCCTTCAAGAGTAAATCCTGATGCCTCTCCTCCATTCTTCTCCCTTTCTACTGCCACTTGTGCAGGTATTCCTCGACTTCGCCGAGCGCAGGGTACCTATCACTTCCCCGTCGAGAGATCACTATGGCCGCTAAGGCGTTGGCAAATCGCAGGATCTGGGGCATATCCCATCCTCTCAAGAGGCCGAAGATCACACCTGTGTTGAAGCAATCCCCAGCGCCCGTGGTATCCAAGGGCAAAACGGGAAAGGCAGGTTGGCGGAAGACCCCCTCCCTTGTCTTGGCCCTGCTCCCCGCCTCACCCAATTTAATGATCACCTGGTTCGGGCAACGGGCAAATAGCGCTTCTAGACAACCTTCAGGAGAGCCCTCACCACTCAGTGCCTGCGCCTCATTGAGACTGGGCAGAAAGATGTCCACCCCTTCCAATAGCCGCATCACCTCTTCCCTGGAACGCTCCGGCCATCCGTTGATATCCCATCCCGTATCGAAGAGTACTCGTTTGCCCCCCACATGAATCTCTTCGATCACCTTCTTAGTGCCAGCGAACCCAAGGCTCGGCAAGAGGAAATAGCCGGAGATGAGGACGCATTGTGCCTCCTTCCAAGCCTCACGGTGGCTAAGAACCAAATCGATGTCCAGATGGTTGAGGTGTCCCAAATGGGTCACAAAGGCGCGCTCCCCATCTTCCCTTCCTAGACAAACGCTAATACCTGTACGCACATCCGGGGAACGTTCAATATGGCTTACGTCGATCTTGGCCTCCTCCAATGTGGAGAGCAACTCCTGGCCAATGGCATCATCTCCCACATTGGCAATGGCCGAGACCCCGACCCCTAGCCTCGCCAAGCAGAGAAGGGCGTTACCTATCCCTCCCGGGCGCCAACTTATACGACTGGTGATGACTTCACTGCCCCAGACCGGGAAATCCCTTAGCGGGTATAATACCAGGTCGGCGTTGAGATTGCCGATAATACAGATCTCCCTACTCATAAAGGGTTACCTTCTTAGCCTTATCAAACTTGCCCGGTTGCAACCCCTTCTCTGTGGCAACCCCCCAGGATAGCAGCTGGATGGGCACAATCTCCAACAGGGGGAACAGAACTCATCAAGAGGCGGCAGCGTCAGGTTGAAGATCCTTTCCCCCTGTAATTCCTCACCACCACCAATGATGACTACCTTTCCTCCAAATTCGGCTATGTCGTGCGCCAGCCGCAAATTGATATCCCTCGTTCGCCCCTGCATGGCAAATACGACAGCCGCGAACTCCAGAGAGACCGCTTCCAGAGGCCCATGTCTGAATTGTCCCGCACTCATCGTACCCCCGCCAGAGGTGAGGCCTCCTCCCTCCCAACCTAAGATGGCACCGTCAACCTCTTGTACCCTTTCTGACATCTCTTCCTCGTTCAGATCGCATTCTACCTCATTCCTCAGAACCTCGGCAAAGGAATGGAGAAGATCCTCAACTTCCGGGCTGAAGAAGAGCCCATATAGCCGCGGAGGTAGCGCTACAAAGACTGATGGCTTTCCCACGCCACCTGCTCCCTTTTAATCCGAAACTAACCTATTACCCCCACCGCTCAGTCCACCAGCCCCCTGGCCAACTCTTCCAGACCCAGTTCCGTCAGTTTCTCCCTGGTAGGCATGGCGGTAACTGGATCCCAACTTCTGGCCGCGAGATATTCGCTCGCCAAACTCTCCACATCTACCTCAATCCCCACTAGAGGGCCAGCTTCGAGAGGAGGGTTTCCGATGATTAGACCTGGCAACTCGAACTTCAAAGGGTTCAAGCCCTCCCGCAAGTTGAAAAGGTGACGCAAGTTGGATATGCGCTCTCCTATTCTCAAGCACTCTTCAAGGGTGATATCCCAACCTGTCACGGCAGACACAAAATCAGGCACGTACTGAATGTCGGTACACTCATAACCGAATTGGCAAAGGCCGGCCGCGTTGACCACATGGAGGATGTCCGTTACTTTCTTATATATCTCCGCTTTGCCTGTATATAAGTACTTCTCTTCCCCATCAGGTATGCCCAATCGCTCCCTGGAGATAGGTACGAGGTCGTAAGCCCAGTGTCCCCCTTGCATGTGCCGGGCCGGGTGGCATCCAGCCAATAACTGAGGGCTAAAGCGGGCAAATAGCGAGGGTCATGCATGGGGACCTCTTGCCCCTGGATATGAATAGCCAATTCCTTAGCCTCTTCTCCAATTCTCTCCGCAGCCCTCTTCACTCCATCGCCCAACAGATCGCCCAACCCTTCCCTCCTAGCCATTTTCTCGATTAGGGCGAGCATAGCCGGAGCATTCCCCCATCGCAGTTCGAGCCCATCAGCATCCTTCCCATATCGGTTGCACGTCATTGGCTTTTATGATCGCTTCCACGTCGTCCACCAAGGTCATGGTGCCGAAAGCCGCCAGCGTCTCATACTCTGGCTTATGTCCTTCCACGGCATATGGCCGTTCCTTCACTCTCACCTGTCCACCGCAGGCCAAGGGGCAACGCCAACAAGCGAAGCGCTTCTCCTGAAATTTTATGACGTTATCGTCGCTTATAGCCTCTGCCCCAGAGAAGTCTATGGGACCGACTCCCCTCCAGTTCTTGACCGGTGCATCGCCGCTAACCGATGCTCCTTCTAGCCCCCCGCATGTACCGTAGTCACGGTAGTAGTCGACCAAGGAGCCCGTCAGGCTGGCCAAATACTGCTTTCGAAGCGTCAGAACCCTCTCTTTGTCCGCGAGCGGCACCTTCATATCGCCCCTTACGGCCACCGCCTTCAACTTCTTGGCACCCATAACTGCCCCCAGCCCTGAGCGGGCAGCGGCCCGGCCTTTGTTGTTGATAATACAGGAGATTAGGGCCAGTTTCTCACCGGCAGGCCCGATAGACGCCACTTCAGTCTTCGCTCCTAGCTCTGCCTTAAGGAGATCCTCGGTCTCAGCGGTGTCTAGCCCCCATAGTTCTTGGGCATCCCTCAGTTCGGCTTTCCCTTGGTCGAGGAACAAATAGACCGGCTTCTCTGACTCCCCGGTGAAGAAGAGAGCGTCATAACCAGCAAACTTCATTTGCGGCCCGAAGAAGCCTCCGGAATTTGCATCTCCCCAGGTACCCGTCAGAGGCGACTTGCCAATGACCATATAGCGCGAAGCGATGAGGGATGGGGTGCCAGTGAGAGGCCCGGTAATGAACCCAAATATGTTTTGAGGGCTTAGAGGAGCCACTCCTGGAGGTTGTCGATCCCAGATGAGCCTGACACCGAGGCCATAGCCGCCCAAGAACTGGCAACACAACCCCTCATCAGTGCGCTCCTCTTTCATCGTTCCGCCAGAAAGATCCACGAAAAGGATGCGACCCATGTACCCACCAGCCACGTTCTTCCTCCGAACAATAATAATCCTAGTGCCGACTATCTAGCCAGTCGAAAGACCAGAGCCTGCTACCGCCCAACCGCCCCGCAATCGCCCCTCTATGAACTACAGTTGACTAAGGAAGAAACCGATGATCGTGGGGCGGCGGTGGTAGAGCTAGCCACGGTTTGACTCTAGGAGTTCATCGGGTATGGACAACATATAATAAAAAATGTTACCACTGGTCGACCGTTTGTCAACTGCCTTGGGCTGAGGCTGTTGAAAAAGTCGCGTAGATCCTTCAGCAAGCGATAATTTCTCCCACAAGCCGTTGTAATTTGAATGATAATAGGGACAGAAAGGAGGGAAACATAGTGCGGATGAGATTTCTTTCCACTTTACTAAACGGGGAGCTGTTTTTCAACCCTCTCAGATACTGGGCTCTTGACCGAGAAGTAAGATGCTTGTACAATGTACAATGCATTAAACCTAGCCCATCGGGAGCGGAAGTATGTCTGCTGAACCCCTCAACTTGAATAGCACTCTCACGCGTCGGGTCTACGAAACATTGAAGGACAGGATCCTCAGCATGGAGCTGGCCCCAGGCACCAGGCTGAAGGACGGAGAGCTGGCCGAGGGCTTGGGAGTGAGCAACACGCCTGTTCGCGAGGCAATCCGGCAGCTAGAAAAAGACGGTTTAGTGGAGACGATTCCCTATCGGGGAAGTTTCGTCAGGAAGATGTCCGCCGAAGAGGTTTGCGAGATATATGATGTCAGGATGGCCTTAGAGGCTCTGGCGGTTCGCTTGGCGGTGGACATGTCCACTCCAGAGCAGTTGAATGAGATACGGACCAAAGTTGAGGAGTACGAGCGCGCCTTCGACAGCGACGATGTTACTATGGGATTAGAAGCTGATTTCGCCTTCCACGACCTCATCGCCCAGGCCTCTGGAAACAGGACCCTGCTGGAGATGCTCCGCGGCCTAGCCACTCGCATCCATGCTCTCCGACAGATGGACAAAGGGAAGACCAGGCGGCGGGAGTCCCTAAAGGATCATAAGACTATCTATCAGGCCTTGAAGGAGAGGGATGCCAGGAAGGCAGAGAAGGCCATAACTCAACATATCAGCAAGGGGAAGAAGCACGTTTCGACTACGCTGACCGAAGGAGGGATCTCATCGGTTGAACTCCCATCTATCTCAAGAACCGGATAGGAAGGTTGGTTCACCCGAGATCCCACAAAAAGAGATAGATGGGATGTTAGGGGTCAATTTCGCTGGTCTTCTGGGTATCTATGGTTAGCCGTTGACACCGATCGTCAAGAGTTAAGGGAGCAGGATGCCTACCTTCGCGGGGATAAGGTTGAAGAACCCCATTGTGGTGGCCTCCAGCCCCCTGACGGCTAGGCCGGAACTTCTGAAGATGGCAGAGAACGCGGGTGCCGCCGGGGTCAGCACCAAACTTACTTTCATTAAGCAACCCTTCTACGGTGAGCTCCGCATGTACAATGACCCTCGCGTAGGGAGCATCGTCTGCCACGACAGAAGGCTGGACTTGGCCGAAGGGGCAAGGCTAGTCGAGGAGGGGAAAGAAACCACGTCCCTGGTCATCTTCACAAACATAACCTACGAGGGGGAAGACTTGGAGGGATGGGCCGTTTGGCCAGGGCTATGGAGGAGGCGGGAGCGGATCTTATTGAGGCTAATCTCATCTGCCCTAATCTTGGCCTTACCGCCAAGAGGTTAGGGGAGAGTGCGGTGAGTGGGGGTGCTCTAGCCGGACAGAACCCTGGGCTTGCTAGAGATATCACCAGAACCTTGAAGCAAGCGGTAGATATCCCTGTTGTCTGCAAGCTAACCCCGAACGTCACTGACATAACTGAGGTAGCTCTAGCGTGCCAGGAAGGTGGGGCCGATGGTCTCACCTTGGCTGGAGCCCAGCTCTCTTTGCCCCCGGTGGACATTTATGACCCTGACCGTGTCTATCCCCTCCTAAGGGGGGCTAGCTTTGGCAGCCTGGGCGGGCCAGCCTGCCGGTTGATGGGTTACGCAGTGGTGGCCCAGACAGCAACAAGGGTGAAGATACCTATCGTCGGTGGTGGGGGGGATCGAAAACTGGCGCCACGCGATCGAATATATGATGTGGGGAGCTACCCTAGTCACCGCTTGCACCTCTATCGTGCGGCGCTCAGGGATCGAGCCTTTGTCTATCGGCCCCATGCCCCTGGCTGTGCGAGGCTTGGTTCAGGCCGTAAAGGCCTACGAGGAGCTCACCGTAGAGGCAGCCCTGAGAGGAGATCGAGGGTTGGCTTTGGAGGCCCTGATGGCCAACCCGTTGGTTGGCTCCTACGATAAGGCTAAGGGTTACTTGGAGCGAGTGCTGGAGGCCGATCGGGAGTACCTGCCTAGGTTTTTCTCCCGATGAGCAAGTGGTTAATAGTCAACGCCGATGATTTCGCCTCCTCGCCAGCCGTTGCCGAGGGATCCTAGGGGAAGCTCGAGGGGGGAGCGTCACCAGCTCTAGCGACACGAGGGTTTCCCTTGGTCGCAGAAATGGGGGTATCGAGTCCCTAAAGAAAGCGATGCTGGCAGGAACGACGAATGATGAGCAATGATGAGGGGAGTGGGAAAATTTGGGAAAAGTCAACGCACAAACCTTGAAGCGTTTTCTGAACGCCACGAGAGATGTCTATAAACGCTGTTCTGTAGTTCATAATCAAGGGCTGGGCTTTTACGCCTCTCCTCCCGATGGAAAATATCCCTTCATCTACACGCGGGATTTCTCCGTAGCGATCGTGGCCCTGAGCGAACTGGGCGATTGGGCGACGGCTAAGAAGGCCTGTCGCTTTCTCTTGGATTGTCAATGTCCCACCGGTGAGTGGGTACAGCGCTACGGTGAAAGGGCTCAGCGTCAGGAGAGGGTTATTCAGGAAGACAATACCCCTTTGGCCACCTGGGCCTTACTCACCTATGCGGGCCTGAGTGGTGATGAGGGGTTCAGGAAGGCGATCAGGGAAAGGGTGCTGACTGCGGCCGATTTTATGTTGGGCACTACCCTGCATGCGCATGCCTACCTGGCCACCACCCACACCTCCATGCATGAAGCGGAGGTGAGCGAAGGTTTTGAGATCTGGAACACCTGTGCCCATGCTAAGGCTTTTCGCTTGGTTGCCGAGACCTATGGCTTGAGCAAGTACGGACGCTACGCTGATTTGATAGAAAGGGCGATCCGCAACCTACTTACCTACGATGGCCGCTTCCTGCGCCGTCTGGATGTGCATGGGAATCCGGACTTTCGGGTTGATATCACCTTGATGACGCCCTCTTACTTTGACCTATGTCTTCCGAATGACCCTCTGGCCAGGAACTCCGCAGCCCTCATCGAACGGGTTCTGAAGGATCCGGAGTTGGGTGGCTATAGCCGCTACCTCGCCTTTTCTGACTTGGAAACGAGTATTTTGCCAGGGCCTTGGTTCCTTTACACGGCTTGGATGGCCCGCTACCATCACCTCGCCGGCGATAGAAAGAAGGGTGATGAGAATCTAACCTGGATTATGACTAATTCCAAGGACTTTTACCTCTCCGAGTATATCCTCACCAAGCCCCGTTGGGAGAGGTACAAGGATGTATATATGAAGAGGGTTTACGCCGCCGAGGGGCGCTGTCTGGCTGCCTGTAAGAAGGAATTCGAGAAATTGTCCAAACAGGCCGAGGAGGGCGAGGTCATCTATGGCGTCTTGCCCCTCCTTTGGGCTCACGTGGAGACCCTACGGGCTTTGCAAGCTGGAGGTTATTTGCAGACCTTCGATCTGGAAGGGTAAAGGGGGCGCGAGATCCATAGCGCTCCGAGGTCCGGAGACATAATCAACGTGGCTTCCGATGCTGCCAATAGCGCCTAATGTGCAGCAGTTCTGTCCGCGATCTACCGCGAGGAGGAAGGAAAACCAACTACCCTCCCCAAGTAGTATAGCTTCACAAAGGCCCGGTTTGGCAAGCAGAGCACCCCTTGGTAGGGGTCTCCTCCATGAACCTCAAAGTCTCCTCAAAGGACCTGACGCCGGTCGTAGCCCCCATAGCGGTGACGCAGAGCGCCCCTACAGCATTAGCCAGATACCCTGTTCTTTTCAGATCCCACCCCTTAACCACCCCGGCCAGAAAGCCAGCCACGAAGGCATCCCCCGCTCCCGTGGTATCGATGGCTGTCACATCGTAGGCCGGTATCTGCCACTCCTCCTCTGGGCTCCTCAAATAGCACCCTTCCTCACCCAACTTTAAGGCCACAACCCCTACACCATGATCTAAGAAGAACTGAGCAACCTCCGAGGGGGAATTACGAGAGGCGATCATGCGGGCCTCTTCTAGACTAGGGAGGAAATAGTCGATATGGGGTAGACAAGGTTCGATCAATTCTAACCAACGACCCTCCGCATCCCAGACGGTATCCAAGGCGGTAATGATCCCACGCTCGCGGGCTCGGCGCAGGATATCGGCTGTGGGCTGTCCGTCGATCCCTGGCATCACTAGAGAACCGGCGATATGCAATATCCGGCTTTCCTCGATCAACCGCCAGTCCAAATCCTCCTCCACTAACTCGGCGTTAGCCCCCAGATAATGGAGGAAGCGACGTTCTCCATCGGGCTCTACCAGGACCATAGTGGCCGAGGTGTTAGCCTCCGGGGCTCGCTTCACGCCGTTCACTTCCAGGCCATATCGCTTCAACTCCCTCAAAATGAAATCGCCGAAGCCATCTTCTCCCACCTTGCCTATCACCCCGGCAGAGAGACCCAGTTTGGCTAAAGCGATGGCCGTATTGACGGCACACCCCCCGGTATGAAGTTCCATCCGGTCGGCTAGGACGAGCCGGCCCCGCTCGGGGAGTTCTCTCACCGGTCGGGCTACCACATCGGCCACCATAATCCCCAAACAAAGGATATCGAGCACTCTTCGCTCTCCTTTACACTACCTGGTAGTCTCTGCTGGCTGCCTTTGAGGGGTATTCCGCTAAAAAGGCTCGTCTATTTTATAGCGAAACGGAGCTTTTTGGAAGTAGCCTTGCTCTTGTGCTAAGATGAATGGGCGAAATATAGGGGGGAGGAACTCCATGGCTTATCTGCTTGGCATCGATGTAGCCACCACTGGAACGAAGGCTTTGCTCATCGATGAGAGGGGGAAGGTGGTAGCTAGCGCTACCAAAGAATATCCCCTTTATATGCCTCGCCCCCTTTGGTCGGAACAGGATCCCGCCGATTGGTGGAAGGGAACCGTAGCCAGCATCCGTGAACTATTAGAATCCTCTGCCGTTGACCCCGCAGCTATAATCGGCCTGGGGTTAACTGGCCAGATGCATGGGCTGGTGCTTCTAGATGGGAGAGGCCAGGTCCTCCGTCCAGCCATCCTATGGAACGACCAACGAACCGGGCCCCAATGCCAATCGATCAACGAGAGGGTGGGCTTCAAACGGCTCTTGGAATGGACCGGCAACCCGGCCCTGCCCGGCTTCACCGCTCCCAAGATCCTCTGGGTTCGAGAGCATGAACCGGCAATCTATGCTCAAGTTGCCCATATCCTTTTGCCCAAGGATTATGTTCGCTATCGGCTGAGCGGCGAGTTGGCTACAGATATGGCCGATGCTTCCGGCACCTTGCTCTTGGAGGTAAAGAGGCGCGATTGGTCGAAGGAGATGTTGGAGGCTCTGGAGATTCCGGCTGATTGGCTTCCCCTTTGCCACGAAGGGCCTCAGGTGACAGGGGTGATCACTCCAGCCGCTAGCGAGGAGACGGGGTTAAGAGCCGGCACGCCCATCGTGGGCGGTGGTGGCGACCAGGCAGCCCAGGCGGTAGGCGTGGGCGCCATCAACCCGGCCATCGCTGCTCTCACTTTGGGCACCTCGGGGGTGGTATTCGCCTCCACAGTCGAGCCAGTGGTGGAGGAAAAAGGGCGGCTCCACGCCTTTTGTCACGCTGTCCCTCACCGCTGGCACCTAATGGGGGTTATGCTCTCCGCCGGGGGAAGTCTCCGTTGGTTCAGGGACGCCCTGGGAAAAGAGGAGATGGGAGAGGCGAGCAAGAAGAGGGTCGACGCCTACGAGATCCTTCTCAAGGGAGCCGAGGCTATTCCTCCCGGCAGCGAAGGGCTCCTATTCTTGCCCTATTTGATCGGCGAGCGGACCCCCCACGCGGACCCCCTGGCCAGAGGCGCCTTTGTAGGGCTGACCTTGCGCCACTCTAAAGCCCATCTAGTGAAGGCCGTGCTGGAGGGGGTAACCTATGGTTTACGAGACAGCCTAGAACTGCTACGCAAAACCGGGGTGAGTGAGCTGGAACAGGTTCGCCTCTCGGGCGGTGGTGCTCGCAGCCCCTTGTGGCGTCAGATCCTAGCCGACATCCTAGGCATTGAACTGGTCACCGTCAATGTGACCGAGGGGGCAGCCTACGGTGCTGCACTTCTGGCTGCCGTCGGCGCCGGTATATACACTAGCGTGGAAGAGGCTTGTGAGACCACCGTTCGCATACTGGAGCACACCTCGCCCCTCGAGGAACATAAACCACTCTACGACCATTATTATGCTATCTATCGTAGCCTCTACGGGGCACTGAAACCTGCCTATAATGATATCGCAGCCACATTGGCAACCTACCCCGCTGCCACAACCCTCTCCTAGAAGATGCTAGGCGTAATCAGAGAGGGTGTAACAAAGCAACGGGCTCGACCTAAAAACCTACCCGTAAATCTGGCCACTCCAGATTCATGGGCAGATGATATGTTGCGTTATGATGCGGGGCAGGCTAAGCCATGTGGATCTCGACGTTGTCCGCCACCCCTCCCATTAAGGTGTATGTGCCAGGTACAGTTTGGAGAATCGAGCCTGGCACATAGGTATTCACAGGGCCGTGAGCCACGAGACGCGCGATGAACCTCTGCCAGCTGACGCCTCCCCCGATGTAGCCATCGAGCCAGAAGCTGCGATCCCTAGCGCCAACGATCTGGGCCGGGCCGATGGTATTGGCCTTTGGTGGAACCCACGACCAATCGCCGCTGAAAGAATGAAGCGCATTCTGCATGATGGTCATGGGGTGCAACTCCACCAACCGCGGCCCCGCTTTCATATAGGCCACAAGGTCATCACCAAACTCGTCTCCTAGATGGGCTTCCCAGAAGGCGATATGGCCGCACCAGCCGATGCCCCCATAACAGACATCCGCCCCTCCCAAATCCTCGATCATATCGGCATAGTCGGGAAGGGCCTGCTTAGTGGGAAAATGTATCTGTGCGGCTGGGGGGCGCAACTCACGATCTATGAGCAGAAAGAAATTCTCCCGCATGGCCTTCTGAAAGGAACCTGACCAGTTGGCTGGCGCGGTGTTACCTTCTTCATCCGCATACTCGTCCATATTGAAGGAGTGGAGGTGTTTGCAGGGGATTCTGAGTTCGTTTATCATGCGGGCGGCAATGGGGTATTGGGGCGTGGGCCCCACCGGGAAAATAGCCACCAAAGATCGCCCAGCCTCTAGGGCCTCTTTAATCCTCCGGACGATATCCAGGGCGAATTCGGTGTAGAAATCGGCAGGCTCCTCGATAACCATTATCTTGAAATCAGGGTTAGGATGGTTGCAGATCTCCCCCTTCTTGATAGCCCGGACGCGAGCGCACACCTCTTTGTCTCGGAAGGGGATGAATCCTGAGAGGTCATAGTGAAAACCCATGCTCGTCCTCCTCGTCGATTTACCTCTGGTCCTTCTACCTGATGGCTGAGATCGCTTCATGGTAAGGGGCGTAGTCGAGGCCCGGTCGTGGGTCAAAGGCTAGATAGACCTCGATGACTCCTTCGCCTCGTCGCCTTCCCCTTCTCGCTTCGAGCAACCCCTCGATCACCCTCTCTTGGGAGCGAAACTCTCTAATGGCCTTCTGTACACTCTCCTCTACCCCGATGTGAGCCAGAATGGCCCGATTCCCTCTCAAGGTCAGATCGCTGCTAGTGACTAAAGCATCCTCGGGGGAGAAATCTCCCCACACCGCGTATTGGAGAAAACTCTTAATAGGTGGTGCTCCTCCCCAATCTGCTAGGATATTATCGCCAACCTGGGGGCCGTCATAGGCCCCTATCCGGTAAGCAGCCTCGTGATCCACGTGTTCTCGATAGTCGTTTGGCACCAAAACTCTTGTGATCCGTAACTCTCTCATCATCTGTAGGCTGCGCGGGAAGGTGCCTTCCTTTCCCCAGGGCATCAGCCATCCTATATTTGGCAGGAGGCTGAAATCCGGATAGTCAAACCTCAGAATATTATCAGCGGAGATACCCAGGGCTTGGTAGGCCTTAACCGTTTCCCCTTTTCTACGCTTGACTATGCTCTCCTTCTCCTCAGGAGTGCTGTAGCCCGCGCACCCGTTGCAGAAGATGAAAGGGTAGACCTCTCCCCCGTTGGCCAAGGCGGCCAATATGGCGTAGCCAGCCCCTAGGAGGCCATCGTCGTCGTGGGGAGAGATAATGGCCACACGTTCGTCCCCAGCCTCCCAGCCAGGAAAAAGGAGAGCGATATGATCGCTCTTAAGCCGGGCACGAAGGTTGTAGTAGGAAAAATCGCCTCTATCGTGCATCCCCTATACCTCCTGACTTCACCGCAGAAAGGCTGCTCATCTCATTAGCAGGACCGTCCTTTTCTAATCTTCCATCTCCTCGAACTCTTCTACCAAAATGGGTGGCGTCCATTCCTCAGGGACCCTCTCATCGGTGTCCATCTCTACCTTAATGTGTAAGGGGTTAGACAATATCTGGTGATACTTCTCGATGAGGTCGAAGCGATCCGCATCGCTCTCTCCCAACCTAAAAGGCATGTAAGCCATCTTCTCATAATAGGTACTGCCCCCTGGAACTCGCACCATCCGTTGCGGGTTGTTACCCATGAATGTGTAGACCAAAGCCCTGCACCAGTAGACCCAGGGCCCCCAGTTGAGATACATATAAGGCTGCTCGATGCATACCAACCCCTCTCCTCGCCGCATGTTGCTCTGTTCGAGGTTGATAGCGCCAAAGGCAGCCTTGCATTCCCGGTTGTATAGGGCTAGCCAAGGCGTGTTCGAGGGCATCTCAAGGGCTCGAGTGGGATGGCGAGGAAGTTCCTTATAGACTGCGCTCTCCACCTCACCCGTAGGTTTCTTCCAGGCGAACTCCCGCACAAGGTTATGGTTGAGGACGATCTCCCCATTTCTCAAGGCTTGAACGGTGATATCCTCTAGCACATCGGTTATGGTAGTAACCATCACGTAAGGGGTATAGGCGTAGAAGAGGTAAGTTACCGAAACCTCTACCTCCGGGTAGTGAGGGAGAGCACCCCAACGTTTGGTCATGAAGAAAATGGGGCCTTCTTCCGTAACATAGCCTGGAGGAGGGTCCCAATCCGAAGCGTGGATCCAAGTGCGAGGCGGAGCGTATATGCAGGGGTTCCAATGTAAAGCCCCGTTGGTTTCCAGATGATGGTCAAACTTCTCGTTTACCCCCATTTTCAAGGTGAACTCGTCGATGGCTCCGCTCTTAGCGTGGAGCGTGGCCCGATAATAGGAATTTTCTACACTGAGGCCCAACCCCTGGCCCTCAACCAGCAGGTCTGAGGCGTAGGTGGGGCGCCCAGCGGCAGGGTTACCGTAGAAAACCAGATAGAGCGAGGAGGATCTTGCCGGCATATCCGCGAAGAAGGCAACTTTACAGGTGGTCGTGGGTTGACAATGTATATCCGCTCGCTCGCTCCAAGTGGAGATCTCGTATACCTGACTTGGCACCTCGGTATGACGACCCGTCTCCAGATCAACGGCTACCACCCGGATCTCTCTCCGGGGGTCTGTCAGACGATCGGTGTAGAGCCCCAAGGTCAGATGCATCGGTTCGTGGCTGCGTCTTAACCCTGCGCTCTCGGTAAAGATTACGCTGGCATAGTGTTTCCAAGCGGGGTCCCAGTACCCCCCGTAAGGGGGGGCAGGAGCGGTACCGGCCAAGTGAAGCTCGCTCCCGTCATCAGTGGCAACCGCCCTTACCTCCAAGCGATTGGTAGAACCATTTTCCCAGTTGGTTCTAGCGACGAGAGTCGACCTTGCTTGGCCCTGAATCGTCTTTCTTGTCGCTAGCCGTCCGTTATTATAGACCACGAAATCGCGCACGCGCTTGCCGTTGACCAGAACTCTCTCTATCTTGTACTCCTTGAAGGTGCCTATGGCGAAGGAGGCTTTGAGGTGATAGTAGGGATGCTCAGGGGTGGGGAAAGAGTAGGCCATCTCTTGGGCAGTAAGATCAACATCATTCTTCCCCATCTTCTCTCCTCCTTTGAACGGGTGGCTGATTCCACAACTCTATCGGCCCATCTTTTTCGTGGTGACTATCACTCCCTCGACCTGCTCTCACAGCGTGTGAGAGCCGTACCAGTACTGCGGAGTCGATAAGAACCGTCTCCTGGTCGAGCGGCAACATCTATTGACAGCCCCTCGTCACGGTGGTTTTCGGTAGCAACTCCAACGGGGTCAGACTCTCTTCACCCACGGGTGGGAGTTATTGGACTCCACCCGCCACCAACCCCCGCACCATATATCGCCACACGGGAAAGACCAAAAGCAAGGTGGGAATTAGCCCGATGGCGATGCTGGCGCTGGTCAGCCCCCAGGTGACATCCGGGTTCCAAGAGACGGTGGCTAGGATAACGGGCAACGTTCTGGTCTTTATGGATTGGGTTATGAGGAGGCCGAATAGGAATTCGCTATAGGAGAGCATGAAGGCGAAGAGACCGGTGCCGATAAGGCTGGGGAGGGCAAGGGGGGCTACGATCCTGACGAGAGTTTGGAATGGGCTACACCCATCCAACTGGGCCGCCTCCTCAATCTCCTCTGGGAGCCCTCGGAAATAGAGGGTGAGGATAAGTATCGTGAAAGGTAAAGTCAGCACCGAATAGATGGTGATGAGAGCCCAATGGGTATCGAGCAACTCCAACCTCTGAACGATGAGGTAGTAAGGTATGGCCAAGGCCACAGTGGGTATCAATCTACTCATAGTGATGAGAAAGAAGATAGGGGTCTTGGCTTTGAACCTCAATCTGGCGAAGGGGTAAGCCGCCAGGGAGCCCACTAGACAGTTGATAAGCATTACCGCAAAAGCAACTGTAAAGCTGTTAAGAATGGCCCGGGGTACAAGACGTACCTCTTGAGAGATCATAGTGCGCAAGGTTGCGGTAGTTATGGCGCCAGCGGGGGGGACCTTGCCAGTGAAGATATAGTCATAATTGGCGGCCATTAATCCATACTTGAACCAGTTCGGCGGAAACGAGAGGATCGCTCCTTCAGGCAGGACGCTGGAGAGGAGTATCCAAGCCAAGGGAGCCAATATGAATATAGCCAGTAGTATAGCCCCCAGGTAGGTGACGAGTTTGATTCCCCATCCCCTCACCATCTCTCTTCACCTCCAATGAGCGCTCCTTTGGGGATGAACTGCAGGATGGCGAGGATCATGAGCAAGGAGACGAGGGCTAGGATAATCGCTAGAGCAGCCCCGTTCCCGAAGTTGAGCATCTTGAACGATTCCGCATAGGTATAGTAACTGATAACGGTGGTAGCGGTACCCGGCCCTCCCCCCGTCAAGGCGTAGGTGAGGTCGAAGGTGGTTAACCCCATCAAGATCTCGAAGATGACCACGATAGCCAGCATGGCCCTGATGCCGGGCAGGGTGACATGGAAGAAGCGTTGCAGGATACCCGCTCCGTCAATGGACGCGGCTTCATAAAGTTCTGCGGGGATCGCCTGCATGGCGGCCAGTATCAAAACCGTGGCGAAGGGGAATTGAGTCCAAATCTGGGCGGTGATGACCGCCAACATAGCCAAACTTGGCGTGGTCAACCATCCGATATACTTGGGGATGATGCCTGCCATATAGAGTAGGGCGTTGAGCGCACCCCAACCGCTACTGAAGAAGCCCCTCCAAACCACCCCGCTGATGGCGAGGGGAACCGCCCAGGGAAGCAAGACCAGGGCCTTCAAAGCCACATCTCCGAAGAAGCGTCGGTTAAGGAGAGAGGCTACCAACAGGCCTAAGACGACGCTGATGGGAACCGAGGCCGCGGTGAAAATCAGCGTGTTCCTCACCGCGCGGAGGAAATATATACTGGTGATCACCGCCTTGTAGTTCTTGAGGCCGGCGAAGGCTGGAGGGAGAAGGGGCGACACCACCCGGATGCTGGACCAAAGGGCATAGATATAGGGGTAAAGGGTGAAGGCGGCCACCAATAATACCGCTGGGGCGATCATCCAATAAGCGCTGAATGTAACACTGCCCGTTATCCTCTTTATATCCTCTCTTACTGTCACAACGATCTACCCTCCCCATTCGACTTGCCACGATCATCGATTTTCTCAGTTGTACACCCGTTATGGAGTAGGGTCAACGCTGCCACCACGATGAGATGACAGCGTTGACCCATAGAGAGGCAACTTAGGGGCTAGGCGTACTGCGCCTTCAACTCCTTGGCCTTATTGGCCATGCTCTCGATTGCTTCCTCCACGGAGATCTCCCCGGTGGCGCCCGAGACGATCTGGATGAGAGCGAACTCGTTGAAGACCCCCTCCCACTCCGGATGGCGGCGCGACCGTGCCAGGGCGGCCTGCTCTTTCAGCACAACCGGATCGATGAAGGAAGCGAAGGCCTCCTTGACATCGGGGTCATCGTAGAGGGGCATTATGCCGAAACCGAGGCCCTTCTCTACCGCCCACCGCTCAGCCACCTTGTACTGACCCTCATGCTTGCCAGCGAAGTACTCGATGAACTTCCAGCAGGCATCCATCACCGCGTCCCCTCGGTCCACGGCCATCTGGGTCATGTTGTACATCTTGGCCATCCCCTGGGTCTCGTGGGTAGAGCCGGGCATGAGGCCGATCGTGTACTGTCCGGCCAGAGGCGAGACGTCCGGGGTGTTCAACGCGGCCATGTTATAGTTCCAGAGCACGGCGTAGATGGTCTTGCCGGTGTTGAGCTGCTTCTGCACCTCGGTCTCATGCGGCAGATAGGTCACCAGGCCGGCCTTGTAGTTATCGACCATCCATTGTAGTTGCTGCCCCATGGGTCCCGCCGGGTCCTCGAAGAGGGGATCAAAGTTCTCATCGAACCACTCCCCACCGCGGCCGTAGGCCATAGCCGTGAAGTTGTCGAAGGTGGTAGGCATCTCGACTGCGATCTCCAAAGCCATAGGAGGATCGAACCCTTTACCCTTGAGGAACTCCAACTGCTCCGTCAACTCCTCCCACGTCTCAGGAGGGCCTTCGATGCCGCTCTCCTCGAGGAGTTTCTTGTTGTACTGGAAAGAGGTGATGTCAGAATAGTAGGGCAGGCCGTACAGCTTCCCCTTGTAGGTTATATCGCTCAAAGCGTAGCCCACGATGTCCGGTTTGTAGTCCAGCACTTGAGGGAAGTGATCCTCCAGGGGAACCACCCAACCGGCCTTGGCGAACTCGGGGAGCCAATCGCCACCGTTATAGCATACATCGGTGGGTGTCTTGGCTGTGAAGCGGGCAACCATCGTCTCGTGGTAGGCGCCCCAGTCGATGTCGGTCAGCGACACCTCGAAGGCGTTATTGTAGGCCGCTTCGAACTTCTCGATGTTGTCGAGGATGGTTTCAATGCTATAGCTCCAAACGACGAAATCGAGGTGGAGGGGTCCCGTTGGTGTGGGCGTCGCCTTTGGAGCACAGCCAGCGAGGCCCGCGATCCCCAGGGAGGCCGCGCCAGCCCCCATGAGTTTCAGGAAATCCCTTCTCCCTAACTTTGATACTGAGCCGTTGCGCGTGCTCATAAGTAACCCCCTTCTTCCTCAGAAGATTCTACCCCTGACCGTTACCGCCCCTTCTGTTCAAGGAAAAAGGATTGACTTGGAGTCGGCGGCTACGGCCATCTCTTATCACTCCCCTTTCACATCTCCCTCACCCCCTCTCCTTGATTCCTATACCGGCTCTGCGATCCACCACTTCGTATAGAAATCTACGTCGGTTCCTACTATAACATAGTTCCTTGGCAAAGTCAATAGCCATGTGCAACTGGGCGGTTTCAACTGGCTCGCCCTCTCGCTCAGGCCCAGGCTAATCCTAAACTAAACTCGCCGTGTAACAACCGATAATCCGCAATGAGCGCTTCCAGTTATATGTTGACTTTGTAAAGTGAGCGTGCTATCCTTGGCGATGTCATCCGTTGTAAAGATAGGCGGATTTGTGAGTGGGGCGGTGATATAGAAAGAGTGGGTTAAAGGAGCCGTAGGGGATCTTGGCAAAAGCGATGAGAGAAGAGGGGGGAAGAGATCGTCTGATCGTAGGCGTGGATGTGGGGGGAACCAAGATCGCAGCCGCTGGGGTCGATGGCCAGGGAAATATCCGTGGGCGAGTACACTCTCCCACCGATGTCAGCAGCCCAGAGATGACGGTGCGCTCCATCGCCGAGGCTATCGAGGCTGCAATCGCGGCTTCTGGAACGAGCCGAAGCGGCATCGCCGCCATCGGCCTCGGCATCCCGGGCAAAGTCGACCCCGAAAGGGGGGTTGGGATCCTCTCCGTAAATCTAGGCTGGCGCAATGTGCCGGTAAAGGCTCTGCTGGAGGAGGATCTGGGCATCCCCTGCTTTATGGAGAACGATGTAAAGGTAGCCGCCTTGGGTGAAAGCCGCTACGGCGCTGGCAAAGGCCTGCGCAACATGGCCTATCTCACCATAGGCACAGGCATCGGTGCGGGGGTTATCATCGAGGGGAAGATCTACCGCGGCAGTACGGGCATGGCGGGCGAGATCGGTCATACGATCATAGAGAGAAATGGACCCCGTTGCAAATGCGGCACCCGAGGCTGCTTGGAAGCGGTAGCGGCCGGGCCGGCTATCGCCGCCTTGGCTATCTCCGCCATCGAAGCAGGCAGCGAGACATCCCTGCGGGAGACGGCTGAAGCCAACAAGGGCCTGGTCAACGCGGAGATGGTCTGCCAGGCTGCCATACAAGGAGACTCCGTGGCCCGCGAGATCTTTGAGGAGATAGGCACTTACATCGGCCTCGGCGTTCATATGTTGATTATGCTATATGACTCCGAACTGGTCGTCTTAGGGGGAGGGGTGACAGAGGCCGGAGATTTGCTCCTCAACCCCGTTCGCCGAGAGTTGAAGAGGCTTGCGACTTGGTCTTATCTGGCTAAGGAGATGCTTAAGCCGGAGATGGTGAGGCTCACCGCCCTCGGTAGAGATGTCGGCATCCTGGGAGCCGCAGCCCTCGCCGAGGGAGAGAGCGACCGTTTCTCGCCTCTGGCTTAGAAGCCTGGAAGGGAGGGAAAGATGGCTAGATCCGAGTTGGAGAAAGCGAAAGCCTATGAAGGCTCGATAACGCTTCCCACTTATGGGATCCGAGGGGAGAACAGAAACCCCATCTTCCTTTCCATGTATGGGGTGGCCCATATATACCCCTATACAATGCTCGATGACATCGCTCCCACCCCCCGAGATAGAACCTACCTAACCCTTAACCTAGAGAACCACTACCTTCGTATAACTGTCCTGCCGGAGCTTGGAGGGCGGATCTACTCGGTCTACGACAAGGTATCGAAGCGCGAGGTTTTCTACAAGAACTCGGTCATAAAATTCGCTCCCTTGGCCATAAGGGGGGCCTTCTTCTCCGGCGGTGTGGAGTTCTCCTTCCCCGTCGCCCATGCGCCTACCACGGCCGACCCGGTGAACTGGGACCTAAGGGAGAATGAAAACGGGAGTGCCACTATCTTCTTTGGTGGCTTGGAGCATATCTCTAGGATGCGGTGGACCATCTCTATCACCCTCTATCCGGACCGCTGTGCCATCGCCCAGGATGTGCTGCTTCAGAACCCATCGCCCCTGCCAGGGAGATACCATTATTGGACCAACGCTTCCCTCCCAGCCGACGATGAGACGGAGTTCATCTACCCCCTGCGGCGCTTCAGGTCCTATGAGTTTGCCGGGACAGCCTCCTGGCCCAACGCCCGCCTCGATTTGATCACCGAGGACCCAGGGCTTGAAGGTATGGAGGGTGTACCCAAATGGCCTGCCAATCGACTCCACGAGCCGATAGATCTCCGATGGCAAAGAAATATCATCGCCTCGGTCTCTATCTTCGGGCGGGAAACGAAATGGGATTTCTTCGGCGCTTATCATCATTCCTCCGATTACGGGTATGCCCATTTCGCTGACCATCGTGATGTCGCGGGGATGAAGCTCTGGTCTTGGGGAAACGCCGGAGTGGGGATAATGAACCAGGCAGCGCTCACCGACGATGGCTCCCTCTACGCTGAGACCCAATGTGGAGCCCTGGAGACTCAGCTCGACTTCGATTTCCTGCCCCCAGGGAAGATCCGAAGGTGGAGGGAATGGTGGCTCCCCCTGCGGGGGATAGGGGGGCTCAACTGCGCCAGCCCTGAGATGGGGGGGCGCTTCAAATTGGCGAGGGGCGCAAGGGCAGGAGAGGTGCGATTAGGAGTTGGGATCTGCCCCGTCCGCCCCTTAGATGGCATCACGGTGAGGCTTTCGGTGGCGGGGAAGAGCCTCTTAGAGGAGAAGGTGGATGTCAGCCCGGAGAGGCCCTGGCTACATACGGAAGCGGTGGAGGCGAGAGAGATCGCCGATCATTCTATTACCCTATCCGTTATAGATAAAGGAGGTAATGTACTCTTAGAATATCTCCACGACCGGGAGGTCTCCCCCCCAGAGCCCTTCCAGCCGAGAGGCGAAGGGAAGCCCAAAACCGCCGAGGATTATTACCAGGTTGGCCTCAAGGAAGAGAACTTCGATAACCGTGAGGAGGCGATGAAAGCCTATGAGGAGGCGCTCTCCCTCAACCCTTCCCACGGGCCGGCTCATCTGCGGCTGGGCCTCATGCTATTGCGAGCGGCCGATTTCCAGGGTGCGGCTCATCACCTCGGCAAGGCAGCCTCTCTGGGCCAGGGGGAAGCGAACTACCACCTCGGCACCCTTCACCTCTACGAGGGAAGACCCGATGAGGCTGAAGGCCGCTTCCGGGCCGTTCCCAAGGGGACGGAGCTCTCTCCCGCCGCCCTATGTGGCCTGGGGAGCGCCGCCCTGGGACGGGGCAGATGGGAGGAGGCCACGGAATTTTTCCGGGAGGCCCTGAGCGAGGATTCGGCTTCGATTACGGCCTCTCTCCTTCTGGGGATAGCCCTTCGCAGGGCCGGGAGAGAAGAAGATGCTCGGAGAGAATTGGAAGAGGTTTTAAAGAACGATCCCTTGAATCATGCGGCCCTCAGAGAGATGGCCTTTCTCGCTAGCGATGAGGGGGGCTCGGTTTACTCTTCCAAGTTGGAGAGGCTACTCGGCGATGATCATCAATACATTCTAGACCTCGCTTGCTTCTATCTTCAGGCAGGACTTCTAGAGGATGCCCGCTATATCCTGGAGGAGATGGCGAAGGGTTGGGGATATCCGATGGTATGCTACCTGATTGGGGAATTGCTTCAGCGTTCAGGTAGAGAGGGGGCTTCAGAATGGTTCGAGAGGGGTGCTAGCGCTGACCCGGATTTGGTTTTCCCCAGCCGCCTTGAGGAGGTGAGGCTTCTCCAAAAGGTGATCGAAGAGAATCCGGAAGGCCAGAAGGCCAAATACTACTTAGGCAACTTCCTCTACGCCCACGAGAGATACGAGGAGGCGATATCCCTTTGGGAGGAGGCGGCGCCACACCTGAGTTCCTTCGATATTATCCACCGAAACTTGGGCTTAGCATATTGGCAGCGATGGGGAGACCTGGAGGGGGCTATCTCTATGTACGAGAAGGCGCTGAAGATAAACCCCCAGAACCAGGATCTCTACCTAGACCTTGACGCCTTGTACGTGGCCCGAGGGCTCATAGATAAACGCCACTCCCTTTTGGAGAAGATGCGAAGGGTGAAAGATCCCAAGGATAGCCTCCACAAGAGGATCGTCTCCATGCTAGTGGATCTTGGACGTTACGAGGAAGCTATCGAAATGCTGTCCCGGGAAGAATTTGTACCCTCTGAGATGGACCAGAGTTTCCGTCTGGTATATGTAAAGGCCTATCTGGGCAGGGCCAAGGGCTATCTTGAGGCTGGGAGGCTGGAGGAAGCCATAGCCGACTACAAAAAGGCGTTGGAGTATCCTCCCAACGTGGGCAGTGGGCGCCCCGTTTCCCCATCAGATGCGGAGATACTCTATCTTCTGGGGTGTGCTTGTGAGAGGGCTGGCAGGTTCGGCGAGGCCATCCGAGCCTGGCAGGAGGCGGCTTGTGAATATCACCCCCACGGCACCGACCTCTTTCAGTTCGTACAGCAGTCGCTTTACAAACTCAACCGGTATAGCGAGATCAGCCTTTGCTGACGGCTGAAAACGTACCCATTACGTTGGTGACTATGATGGGAGGCACAGGGCTAGGAACGCGTCGATGAGATCCTCTGAGCGATTTCTGGTCAAGGGTGGGACACTTCGAAATGAAGTTGTCGAGTCAGACTGGGTACTCATCGCCAGGGGCAAGATCATACCCTTGGCCTAGTTGACATCGATGTCCATGGCGCAATGGGCCACGATACTATGGATGCCATCCCAGAGGCCACGCAAGGGATGGCTCGAAAGTTGTCGCTCAAGGGTTGAAATCATTCCTAGCCATCACCGTAACCGCGCCCCCCGAGAGGATCGTAGCGGCCATCGAGAGCGTTGAGGCCGCCAGGCAGAAAGCGGGGCGTCTCTAATCTTGATCCCCGAGATCCCTGAGGAGAAAGGGCTCATACCATAATGCTTCCCAACAGGTGGCCAGGGTTGCGGTGGGGACACAGAGGCCAGTTATGAGGAGGTAGTAGCGAGCCTACCTTTGGGGTTTGCCCGCGAGCCCATACCTGAGATGGTATGCGAGGCCTCCATCACGGGCAACCAGGGACAGTGAGAGCAGTTTTGAGTTGCGGCAGGATCACAGGGAGGTGTGACCGACGCCATGGAGCAACTGCTATGGCCGATGGCCTCTATCACCTTGGAGGCTAGGAGATAAGGTAAAAGAGGGAGTGGCTAGGATGGCCGAGGGGGGTGGCGGGAAGCACTTTGGCCATGGAACGAGCGCTCAAAAACGTTATGGCCGCGCTGGGATCCCCTGGCGACGCCTCGAGGATGGCTACCTGTAACCCAGCCAAAGTCATAGTGGTCGAAGAGGAGAAAGGTAGCCTGGCTCCCGGCAAAGACGTCGTCTCACTATTTCCGAACGAAGATTTAATAGTAGGTTTGGCCATGGTGAAAGGTCAAATAATCTACCAGGCTAAGGAGCATATGCAACTATGACACAGGAGAGAGGGATCCATACCTACCGCGAGATTATGGGGCAGTTTGCAGCCTGGGAAGCCACCCTGGATGATCTCTTAAGCCAAAAGCGGCGCCTCGAGAGGTTCTTTCAAGAAGAGGGCTTCGAGGAGGTCGTCTTTACCGGTTGCGGCTCCAGCTACTTCTTGTCATTGGTGGCGGCCGCTGCCTTTCAGACCATAACAGGGATCAGATCATCAGCCCTCCCCGCCTCGGAGATCTTCCTCTATCCAGAACGCTCCCTGATGCATAAGGGTGCGATCCTCCTGGTGGCCGTCTCCCGATCAGGGGAGACCATGGAGACCTTAAAGGCGGTCAAGACCTTTAGGGGAAGAGGGGGAGAAAGGGTACTCGCTATCACTTGCTACCAGGAGAGCGCTCTCGTGAAGAGCGTCTCCTTTAGCCTCGTAGCCAGAAAGGCGGAGGAGAAGAGCGTAGTCCAGACCGGTTCCTTCTCCACTATGCTTCTGGCCGCCCAGCTCTTCGCCGCCATCGCGGCTGGACGAGCCGACTACCAGATCGAATTGAAAGCCCTGCCCACCTATGGAACAAGGGTGATGAAGGAGAGCCATCCTTTCATCCAGCGAAAAGCGGAGGATGAGAGATATGCCCAATTCTTCTTTCTAGGGTCGGGGGGTTACTATGGACTGGCTTGTGAAGCCAGCCTGAAGATGAAGGAGATGTCCCTCTCCCAAGCAGAGCCCTTCCACTCCCTGGAATTCCGTCACGGGCCCAAATCGATGGTCGACGAGCACAGCCTAGTTATCGCCCTGCTCTCCGATTCGGCTATGAGTTACGAGGTGCCTCTCCTGGCGGAACTGAAAGGCTACGGGGGCCAGGTTCTGGCTCTCGTGGAGAGGGGGAGCAAGGACGAATTAGGGGGAGTCGACTATGTGATCCCCCTCCACTCGGGCCTTTCGGAGCTAGCGAGAGGGCTCCTCTTCATGCCCCCCTTGCAACTGCTGGGCTACTATCGGGCTATGGCCAAGGGGCTAAATCCAGATCGGCCTGCCCATTTGGATCCGGTGGTGAGGCTATAGAGAAAGCCCTCTCTAGCGGTATCGTTTTACCCCAGAAGGGAGAAGAGGAGATGATAGATTTCCATACCCATCCCGTCCTTGTGCGAGAGATGGTGGAGAAGTATAAGGAATTGGAAAGGGTTGTCCGGGAGGTGTTCTTCATCGGCAACCTCTTCCAACCTCTGGAGACCTTCCACCTCCAGATGGATGCGGCCGGTATCGAAAAGGCCATCCTTTTGCCTATCGATTGCTCTACGGCGAAAGGGTGTCAGATCTTCTCCAACGAGCAGATCGCCGAACTCTGTCAGATGAGCGAACGCTTCATCGGCTTCGCCAGCGTGGATCCCCAGAAGAAAAGCGCGGCCGATGATCTGGAACGCGCGGTAAAGGGCTTAGGATTGAAAGGATTGAAACTCTCCCCTCCCACCCAGGAGTTCTATCCCCATGATAAGAACCTGTCCTATCCCATCTACGAGCGGGCTCAGGATCTGGGAATCCCTGTCCTCTTTCACGGAGGCATGAGTTGGGAGCCCCACGCAAAGGCCCAGTATGGCCAGCCCATTCACCTAGAGGGCGTGGCCTACGACTTTCCGGATTTGAATATCGTCATCGCCCACTTCGCTTGGCCCTGGGTGGTGGAGACAGCCATGCTGGCTCTGAAATATCCAAACGTATATATAGATACCTCCTCTCTCTATTTCGACAACCCCGTGGACTTCTTGGCCTATGTCATGAATGAGCAGATCCCCCTCTCACTCATTGAGAGAAGCCTCAGGCATAAGATCGTTTTCGGGTCCAATTACCCTCGAGTGGAGATAAAGAAGATGGCCAAGGCGGTTCGCGGATTGGGGCTAACCGAGGGGTGCCTCAGGTTGATTTTCAAAGAGAACGCCCTTAGACTCTTGGGGGAGGCGGAAGCATGAAGATCAAACTGGAGAAACTGGAGCTTCAGACCCGAAAAGATAGAGAATTGATCGATCTCACCCCTGAGGTGGAGAGGGTCGTAGAAGAGAGCGGCGTAAAGGAGGGGTTGGTCAACGTTCTGACCATGCATACCTCCTCAGGCATCATCGTAACTGAAGGGCTACCTTGCCTGGAGATGGATGTACTAGACCACCTAGACAAGTTGGCCCCCGATCAGGGTAACTATCACCATAATCGCTATCTGGAGATCGATGGCCGGCTGGGTTTCAATGCCGGGGCTCACTTGAGGAGCATAATTGGGGGCATCCAGGTCTCCTTTCCCATCGAGAAGGGGCGCATTGTGAAGGGGTCGCGCCAAAGGATCTACTTCGCCGAGTACGATGGCCCTCTCTCTCGCCTCTATTGCGTACAGGTAATAGGGGTATAACCATCAAATGCCAATTCTAGAGTCGAAGGCCGTTATTTGGGGCCTGGACGAGATCATCGCCGACATCGTACCTTTCCACTTCGCTGCCTGGCAGAAAATATGGGGTGAGGTGGGGAAAGCACTTCTCCGAAGAAGGTCTCCGTCACACCTTCAACCTGCCAGAGCGTAGTCTGGTCAATAGATAATTGCTACGACTATCACGGCCGGTATCACCTTACAATGGACGTAAAATCGGCTGGGACCTGGTCCCAGCCGATTTCCTGTCAGGTTCCACGAGACAAACTTCTTCCAACTACCTATCTCCTCGTAGCGAAAGGATCAAGTAACGGCCTTCTTGAGAGATTTCTGATTTGTGGTAGATCGGTTGCTCAAAGCATCGATGCGGGAACGCCGGCAGTATTCTGTCAGACCAGGATACCTGATGAACGAGCGGAAGGCTCGTTCTCCTCTGGTGAAAGAAATTGATGCAGGTGATAGTTGCTTCGGCATACGTGCGCCCTATCACCGCGATTTAGCCCCTCACCGATCCATTTATTCTGTAAGTTTGGAAACAACCTGCATACCAGCAAATCAGCTCTTCATACCAAGAGGCATCTGAACTGCGGACTAAAGTGCTCAGCATTTTGTCCCCAAGCACAGGGTTATGGGGGCAAGATTCTAAACCCACTACCTATGGCTGGCCTTCAAAATCTTGGGCGCGATCGTAACTCCCGTGGGTTTCGTCCTAGGGCGGGCCCAATGAATGGCGCTTTTTCAGGTCGTCGATACCCATCTCTTGGGCGCCGGCGGGAGAAGAACGTTATCTCAAGCGGTCGTTTTCTCTTTTTATTTGATTTCCAGGAGTTGCTTGGCCTTGCGTACCGCTGCCCCAGCATCAGGCGCGTAGCCGTCGGCGCCGATCTGATCAGCATACACCTTTGTCACCGGCGCTCCACCTACCATTACCTTTACCTGGCCTCGCAGCCCGGCATCGATCAAAGCCTCGATTGCGTCCCGCATGGCGGGCATGGTTGTGGTGAGCAAGGCCGACATGGCTACTATGTTTGGCTCATGCTCCCGCACGGCAGCTACGAATTTTTGTGGGCCCACATCGACTCCCAAGTCTGTAATGACAAACCCAGCCCCTTCCAGCATCATACACACCAAGTTCTTGCCTATATCATGCAAGTCGCCTTTGACAGTGCCAACGACCACTTTTCCAACCGGCTGGAACTCGCCTTCGACCAAGAAAGGCTTAAGGACAGTCAGCCCCCTTTGCATCGCTCGGGCGGCGATGAGCATCTCCGGCACATAGAACTCTTGCCGCTCAAAGCGATCTCCCACCTCGGCCATGGCTGGGATGAGGTGCTGGGAGATGATCCGGGACGCGGGCACTCCCTCAGCCACCGCTCGCTTCACCAGATCTTCTACCGCTGGTGCATCGCCGGCGACGGTCTTCTCGTAGATCTCTCGTAGATCCATTTCCCCTCCTTCCCAGTGTATATTCTACTCCAAAGAGCCTCTTCTCGAAATGGCAAAGGTGGCCTCTAGTCCTTTGAGAGTCACCGCCGAAAGGTTGTGGCAATTTCCACAGGTTCGGAAAAGCGATGATTCTGAAGTAAGATACCACTCCCTGATAAGGATGTCCTGGGTGATGTCTACTATTAGCAGGAAACTTGTTGACAAACTGGCCTACTCTGCTTATAATATTACTAAGCGAAAACTATTTTCATATAATAACAATTGTAATATAAGGTAGAGATCGCCGCAATGGAGCGAGAGAAGGCGATGGTGCAGGTCGCCAGTAGGAGAGGCGGAAGTCGCCGGGAGAATGCTTGCCTGCGGTATGCGCAGGAGGCATCTCAGCGGTTAGGGGTCTTGGGGCCAGTAGCCTAGGTAGTTTGGCTGCTGGTTTATTTATTATTAAGGAGTAAGTGTCAGGAAGCGATGAGTCTGTACACCTTCTCTTCCGAGGATATAGAGACCCTCATCGAGGGTTTGGCCATAGTAGGGACGGGCGGCGGAGGCTCCCCCTACTGGGGTAGGGTCATCCTGGAGCACGAGTTCAGCGTGGGACGCACCCTCACTATGATCGACCTGAAAGATATCAGCGACCAGGCCACCGTGGTCAGCGGGGGCATCATGGGCTCGGTCAAGGTGCTGGAGGCCATGGGGGTCGAGGAGGTTATGCGCCATTGGGAGGAGCGATTCGAGTTATTAGAGGTGACCCGGGTGATGGAGACCATCCTGGGCCGGAAGATCGACCATGTGGTGCCTTTTGAAGTGGGGGCACTAAATACCCCGGTCATGCTCTCCCTGGGGGCGCGTCTGGGAATCCCGATCATCGACGGCGACGCCTTGGGCCGTTCGGCGCCGGAGACCCAGATGACCAGTTTCGTCGGCCACGGGGTCTCCCTCACCCCTATGCCCCTTATCGATTACCAGGGCAATGTGGTGATAGTCTATGAGGCGGCCGATCCCACCTATGCCGATGAGTTGGGACGGTGGGTGGTGACCAAGGGCGGGGGTATGGGGGCCAACAACCACTATCCCATGAGCGGACGCCAGGCGAAAGAAGCGGTGGTTCCCAACACTATCAGCGGGGCGCTTGAACTAGGGCGTGTGGTGGTACGGGCCCGAGAGGAGGGAGGCGATCCCGTCGCGGCCGCGATTGGATTCCTGGGTGGTGTGCGGCTCTTTGCCGGCACTGTTATCTCCTTGCGGGAAGAGGAAAAGATGGGGTTCTATTACACTATCGCTTCCTTGGAAGGGAAGGAGGAGTTTAGCGGGCGGATCGCTCGGCTAGTGATCAAAAACGAGACCATGTTACTCTCCATTGACGGGGAGATAAAGGTCTTCTTCCCTGATTTGGTCTGCATGCTGGAGCCGGTCACGGGTCGAGGGGTGATGAGCGTAGATTTGGAGGTGGGAACGCCGCTGGTCTTGGTGGGGGTGCCTTGTCACGAGCGTCTCCGCGGGGCTGTACAATCGGAGATAGGAGCGGTGGCCTTTAGCCCAGCCCGTTACGGTTATCCGGAATTGAAATACCAGCCTATCGAGACGCTGGTGGAGGGGTTTAGATAGAGTGTTGAGAGCCAAGGATATGGTGGAGGAGATGACGGGGCGAGAGCGAGTATTGACCGCCTTAGCCCACTGCGAACCGGATAGGGTACCTATCGACTTTGGCAGCACCTGGATCACTACTATTACCATCCCCGCCTATGAGCGGCTGAAGGAGCATTTTGGCCTCCAAAGCGAGACTATCCTTATGGAGCGGATGCAGCAGGCGTGCATGGTGGATGAGAGGATCTTGGAGATCTTCGATGTGGACACCCGAGGTGTCTTCTACGGTCCGCCCGAATTGGAGTGCAACCAGTGGGTCGAACTATCAGATGACCGCTATCGCGATGGCTGGGGCATCACCTGGCAGAAGCCGTCCACCTCCTATTATTATGACATGGTAAAGCCCGCCCTGGGCGGGGAGATCACTCTCTCCGATCTGATCAACCATCCCTGGCCCGACCCCCGTGATCCGGGTTACACGCGGGGCCTGCGTGACCGGGTGAAGAAGCAGCGGGAGGGCACCGATTGTGCCCTGGTCCTCAACCTCTCGGTCTGGTTCGTGCAATGTAGCCAGTTCATCCGTGGCTTTGAGGATTGGTTCATCGATATGGTGGCCCAACCCCGTTTAATGGAGGCCCTCTTCGACATCCTGGTCGACATTATGTTAGCCACCATCGGCGACGTGCTGGCCGAAGTGGGCGATCTGGTGGATGTGGTTTCAGTATCCGACGACGTAGGCACTCAAGACCGCACCGTAGTATCTCCCGAAATGTATCGCCGCTTGATAAAGCCTCGCCAGGCCAAGGCCTTCGCCTACATCCATGAACGGACCGAGGCCCCTTTGATGTATCACACCTGTGGCTCGGTTTATGAGATAATGGAGGACCTCATCGAGATCGGGGTGGAGGCCCTCAATCCGGTACAGACCACGGCGGCCAAGATGGAACCAGAGCGGTTGAAGGGGGAGTTCGGCGATCGGATCTCTTTCTGGGGTGGGATCGATAGCCACAGAGTATTGCCTTGGGGTAGCAAGGAGGAGGTCAAAGAGGAGGTGCGGAGGGTGATAAATATCCTGGGGCCGGGCGGTGGCTACATCCTCAACTCGGTACATAATATCCAGCCCAACGTGCCACTGGAGAACCTCTTTGCCATGTTCGAGGCGGCCAAGGAGTATGGTCACTATCCTTTGAAGGGGGTGTGATTTGAGCGAGCACGGGAGGCGTTATCAGATTCGAGCGGTGGATCGAGCCCTAGAGTTGCTGGGCGTTTTCTCCGCCGCCGAGTCGGAATTCACCCTTACTGAGTTGAGCGCCCGGCTGAACTTGAACACGAGCACCACCTATCGTCTGCTGGTCACCCTGGAAAGCCGAGACTATGTAGAGCAGAACCCCGAGAGCGGCCGATATAGGCTAGGGGTCGCCTGCCTGAGGTTGGGCAGTGTCTTTCTTTCTCAGGTGGATTTGCGCAAGCGGGCTTTACCCCTCTTAGAGCGCCTCCGCGATGAGTGTAAAGAGACAGTGCACCTGGCCATTCTAGATCGCCATCGAATGGAGGTAGTGTATCTGGAGAAATTGGAAGGGCTATTGCCCATCGGCTTGATGAGTTCGAGGGTAGGGGGACGCGCTCCTGCTTACTGTACTGGACTGGGCAAGTCTATGCTGGCTTATGAGGTGGAAGAGGCCGTCCTTGAGTTCTACACCGCCAGTGGGCTTCAGGCTTATACCCCCCATACCATTATCGACATCGACGATTTGCGGCGAGAGTTATCAGAGGTCCGGAAGCGAGGCTATGCCATCGACAACGCGGAGCATGAGCCAGATGTGAAATGCGTGGCTGCTCCTGTGTGGAACCACCAACATGCGGTGGTGGGAGCCATCAGTGTGTCTGGGCCGGTGGAGCGGATCGACCGCTCGCTTAATGAACATGGGTTGATCGAAGAGGTGAAAGAGACAGCCCATGAGGCCTCGACGCGGATGGGCTGCCCCGAGCCATAGATGACCGGGATAGTTCGGTGAATAGGGGCACCATCGAGATGGGTCATGGCTATAGTGCCATCTCGATGGGCGATGGTCAAGCCTCATAGCGAGGGGGAAGTTGATGAGATCCTTCGATCCGGTAGTACAGAAGGTGACTATACTGGGCATCGCTGGCAGCCCCCGTGCAGGCAACACGGAGATCATGGTTCGCGAGGCGCTGGCAGGGGCTATGGAGGTGGCACAGGTGGAGACGGAGTTCTTCAGTTTTCACCGTCGTCAGTTCGGGCCGTGCATAGGAGAGTGTTACGAGTACTGCGCTGAGCATGGCGACTGCTGTTTCATGGACGATTTCCAGGAGTTTCTCGACCTGTGGCTGAGGGCGGACGGAATCATCTTTGGAGTGCCGGTCTACCACGTCTCCGTGCCGGCTCAGGTGAAGGCAGCCATCGACCGACTGGGTAACGTCCTATGCTCTCACTTAGGAGGGGGGGTACCTCGCTTCTCCAAGGTCTGCGCGGCCATTACCCAAGGCCTCGACCGCTTCGGAGGACAGGAACTCACCATGCAATACCTCATCGAGCACTTCTTGGTCATGAACTGTATCGCCATCGCTGGTGACTTACTCGATTCGTATATCGGGGCTGCGGGCATCGCTGGGGGGACAGAGTTGGACGCCATCCTGCGAGATGAGCAGGCGCGGCGGACAGCTCGCAATGTAGGGCATCGCGTGGCGGAGATGGCCCGCATCGTTAAGGCAGGTTTAGCGGCCTTGGGTGAGGAGTTGCCTGAGGGGTATTTCTTCAAGCAAGATCGATTGGGAAAGAAGCGACCAAGGGTGGAAGAGGGGTAAAGTGAGGGGGGAGGTGCTGTCGGGCACCTACTTTGCCCAGGGAGATTGGGCTTGCGCCGAGGGAGCGATCGCCGCTGGATGTCGCTTCTTCGCTGGCTACCCTATAACGCCAGCCACCGAGATCATGGAACGGATGGCCCTACGGCTGCCCCAGGTGGGTGGAGATTTCGTGCAATTCGAGGACGAGATCGCCTCCATGGCTGCGGTTGTGGGCGCTTCCTACGCTGGCGAAATGGCTATGACCGCTACCTCAGGGCCGGGGCTGAGCCTGATGGCGGAGAATATCGGGTTGGCCCTGATGACCGAGGCCCCGTGCGTGGTGGTGGACATCATGCGCGCCGGCCCCAGCACGGGACAGCCGACCATGGGTGCCCAGGGGGATCTCATGCAGGCTCGCTGGCTGACTCACGGCGATTATGAGATGATCGCTTTAGCCCCCGCCTACGTTCAGGAGATGTTCGACTTAACGGTTGAGGCGTTCAATCTGGCGGAGCGGTACCGCCTGCCGGTGCTGCTCTTGGCCGACGCTCTGATCGGTCAGATGTACGACAGGTTGGTCATCCCTCAGGCTGACCAGGTCAAAGTTGAGGGCCGGAAGAAACCGACGGTTGAGCCAGGCGACTATCTACCCTTCCAGGCGGATGATAGTCTAGTGCCTGCTATGGCCTGCTTCGGGGAGGGGTATCACTTCTACGTCACGGGGCTGACCCACGATGAGAGTGGATATCCGGATATGTCGCCACAGGGTCAGGGACGGCTGGTTACTCGCCTCTGTGCGAAGGTGCGCGGCAGGGCCGGGGAGATCATCAGGCTCGATAGTTACCAACTGGAAGATGCCGAGGTAGCCGTGGTAGCCTACGGCATAGTGGCCCGTTCGGCCCGGCGAGCGGTAGATCTAGCCCGCGAGAGGGGAGTGCGAGCGGGCCTCCTGCGGCTGGTGACAGTTTGGCCATTTCCGACCCAATTCTTAGATGGCCTTTCCCATCGGCTGAAGGCCCTCTTTGTTCCGGAGATGAACTGCGGGCAGTTGGCGCATGAGGTATGGGGAGCCGCCCGGGGGTGCGCTGTCCACTCGCTGCCCAAGCCAGGCCCCATACCCCACTCTGCTCAGGAGATTCTGGAGGCGATGGAGGGGATAGAGGTATGAGCGGGGGCGAGGTGAAGTTTCCACTAGATGGCTTCCTGCGGAGAGATCGCTTCCCCCATCTCTGGTGTCAGGGCTGCGGGTTAGGCATCATCCTCGGCGCCTTCTGTCGCGCGGTTCAAGAAGCAGATATCGATCTGGATCATCTGGTAGTCATATCGGGGATAGGTTGTGCCGGGCGACTGCCGGGCTATCTGAACTGCGACACCTTTCACGCTACTCATGGGCGGGCTATCCCCCTGGCTAGCGGGGCTAAGATAGCGAACCCTGATCTGAAAGTAGTGGTGATAGGCGGAGACGGGGATCTATTCGCCATCGGCGGCAACCATTTTGTTCATGCCGCTCGGCGCAACATAGAGATGTTGGTTATCTGTTCGAATAACTTTAACTACGGTATGACCGGGGGTCAGCTGGGTCCCACTACGCCTTTTCGGGCGCTGACCAAGACCACCCCTTTTGGCAACTGGGAGGAGCCCTTGAACCTGGTTCAGTTGGCAGCGGCGGCAGGCGCAACCTATGTGGCTCGTTGGACGGTTACCTACGCCCAGCGGTTGACCAACTCCATTGAGAAGGGGTTGCGGAAGGAAGGGTTCGCCTTCATCGAGGTTGTTTCCCCCTGTCCAGCGATCTACGGGGAGATGAACGAGCAGGGTTCAGCCTGGCAGATGTGGGAGGAACTGGAGACGGTGAGCCGCATTCAACATGGGATCCCCCCGGCTGAGGCGTCTTTCGATCTCCACGAGCGGATCATCTGCGGCGACTTCATCGATAGAAAGCGTGTCGGGTACACTTTGCGCCTGCGGCAGAACAGGGATATAGCCCGCGGGAGGAGTTAGTCGGTTATGGATGAGGTCCAACGACGATTGGCTCATATCCATATTCGAACGAGCGAGTGCAAGGGCTGCCGATATTGTGTGGAGATCTGTCCCAAGCGAGTCTACGAGATGACAATGGTTTATAACGAGCAGGGGTATCGGGTTCCCCGGCCGAGCCATGAGGAAGAATGTATCATCTGTCGACGGTGCGAGACGGCCTGTCCGGACTTGGCTATTCACATCGAGCATGTGAGCCCCGGCTACAGGAGAGGTGTCTCTATGGAAGTTCTTCCTCTCAGGTCATAGCGGAGGACGAATGCGCCCAAGAAATCTATTCATCGGTGCTGAGAAATGTACCGCCTGTAGGGCCTGCGAACTGGTCTGTTCTTACCATCATGAGGGGGTATTCTCGCCCTCCTTGTCACGCATCCGCGTGGTGCGGCTCCATGGCCTCAACGTGCCAGTGGCCTGCGTCAACTGTGCCCGACCGGCCTGCGTGGAGGTCTGTCCCACCGGGGCGGCCCGGATAGATCGTGACGTGCCGGTGATACGTATCGTGGAGGAGGAATGCATCGGTTGCGGGGAGTGCGTCACCGCTTGTCCCTTTGGAGCCGCGGATTTCAACCAGGAGAAGGGAGTGGCCTTCATCTGCGACCTATGTGATGGGGAGCCGGTCTGCGTGTCCAATTGCCTATACGGGGCTTTGAGTTTTCGGACGGTGTGGAGCGTGGCCCAGGGTAAGCGGCGAGCCACAGCGCAGTTACGCCTGGCAGGCCAGGAAGGCGATTGACGGAGGGTCTGAGCATGATACGAGATATCGGCGAGCAGCGCATTATCAATGTGGATTTGACCTCCGGGCGAACCTGGGTGGAGGAGGTGCCGTGCCAGGAACTGTTGCGCTTCCTGGGGGGCCGTGGCATCGCCGCCAAACTTCTCTATCAACGGGTCAAAGCAGGCATCGACCCGTTGGGGCCGGAAAACGTGCTCATCTTTGGTACCGGTACACTCACTGGCACCAGTGCTCCCTCCTCTGGCCGTTCCTCGGTGGCTTGCAAGGGTCCGGCCACGGGGCTCTACCTTAAAGTGAGCGTGGGGGGCCATTTGGGAGCGGAGTTAAAATATGCCGGTTATGATTACATCGTCTTCTCTGGGGTTTCGGACCACCCGGTTTACCTCTGGATCGACGATGGCCAAGTGGAGATCCGCGATGGCTGCTACCTTTGGGGGAAAGGCACCCGTCAGACCGACCGCCTGATCAAGGAGGAGATAGGCGAGGAGGATATCCAGGTCGCGGCCATAGGGCCGGGAGGCGAGAATAAGGTGCTCTTGGCCTGCATGATGGTCTCCCTCTATAATTCTGCCAGTCGGGGTGGGGTAGGCGCGGTGATGGGCTCCAAGAAGCTCAAGGCGATCGCGGTGCGTGGTCATGGAGGGCTAAAGGTTGCGGAGGGAGAGGCCTACTTCGACCTGGCGGACCATATGCGCCAGGAGTTGGCTAAGGACGCGGGCACGGAGAGCCTCTATAAATGGGGGACCTCGGGCTCCCTTCTAGGCCTCAACGAGTTGGGGATGCTGGCCGCTTATAATTTCAGTCGGGCAAGCCTGCCTCAAGTGGAGAGGATCAGCGGACAATATTTTGTAGACGAAGGTTATCTCACCGGACGGGAGTCTTGCTTCGCCTGCTCCACCGCTTGCCACCGCTACGTGAAGAGTTACTCGGAACGCTACGGCGATGTGGACGATTCGGGCCCGGAGTTGGAGACGGTATTGGCTTTAGGCTCGGAGTGTGGCATCGCAGAGACGGAAGCGGTCCTCAAGGCCAACCAACTATGCAACGACTATGGACTGGATACCATCTCCACTGGCCACGTCCTATCTTGGGCCATGGAGTGTTACGAGAAAGGTTTGCTCAAAGGAGAGGCAGAGGAATTAGACCTCCGCTTCGGCAACGCCGACGCCCAGTTGGAGATGATCCGCCGTATCGCCCTTCGCCAGGGGAAACTGGGCGAACTCTTGGCCCAGGGCACCAAGCGGGCTGCTGAGGAGGTAGGGGGCGACTCTTGGAAGTGGGCTATCCAGGCCAAAGGGCTGGAGCAGTCGGCGGTGGATACCCGAGCGGCCAAGAGTTACGCCTTGGCTTTCGCTGTTAACCCCCGGGGGCCAGACCATCTGATGACCGAGACCTATGCTGAGTTCGGCTTCACCGAGGAGTCCCGGGCCTTAATAAAGAAGATCACCGGCGATGAGAAGTACGCCAATGCCACCCTTCTGGAGAAGCGGGCCGATATCGTGCGCTGGCATGAGGATTGCTACGCCGCCACGGAAGCCCTGGGTTTCTGCGCCTTCACCTCCACTGCCGCCTTCGCGGTGAACCCCCAGAACATGGCTCAACTCTTCAGTTATGCCTTGGGCGTTGAGTTCAGCGAGGAGGAGTTAATGCTAGGCGGGCGGCGGATAGTCACCGTGGAGCGTTGCTTCAACGCCCGGGAGGGAGCCCGTCGGGAGGATGATATTCTCCCTTGGCGGATGATGAACGAGCCTGTTCCCGAGGGCCCTAACCAAGGGATGGTGACGGACAGAGAGATGCTCGACCGATTGCTGGATCAATACTATGAGTTGCATGGCTGGGACCCGGAGACGGGTATTCCAAGGCGGAAGACCCTGGAAGAACTAGGCCTGTTGGGACTGTGCGGTGATGTGGCCCAGTAGCCTGGGCCTTAGGCTGGTGCAGAAAGGAGGGATGCCTATCGAAGGAGAAAGAGGTGGCGTTCTTGAGGTAGTCTCTTGTCCCAAGTGAGGAGGAAAAAAATGTCTAAGAGGATCATGGTTTCGGCTCTCCTGGTCGCGCTGCTGGCGGTCTATGGGTTGGGCATGGTCAGCGCTGCCCCGCTGGAGCAAGAGGTAATCTATACGGTGAAGCTGGGCGACAACTTGTGGACCCTGGCAGAGAAGTACCTAGGTAGTGGGGCCACCTATCCGGCCATCCAGATGGCCACCAACGAGAAGCATATAGAGGACCCCACCTTTGCCCAGATCGTGATGGCCAGACTGATCCATCCCGGTTGGAAGCTCCTCATCCCCAGCGCCGAGGAAGCGGAGGAACTCCTGGCGCGTGCCAAACCGGTCATCGTCATAGCCATGGACAGCGACATCGACCACATCGAGCTCATGGAGTTCCGCAGCGACTTCGGCTACTACGCCACAGCCAACTTCTATGAGCCCCTGCTCCTTCAGGTGCTTGAACCGGGGGCTGAGGTGGGTGTCCTGGAGGGGACGTTGGAGTATGGCCCTGGCTTGGCCGAGTCGATGACCATGTCACCGGACGGCCTGGTAGCCACCTTTAAGATCCGCGAGGGAGCCAAGTTCGCCAACGGTGACCCCATAACCGCCCACTCCTTCAAACACATCTTCGACCGGGCCATAACCGCACCCAGGAGTTACATCCCTCTCCTGGTGCAGTTCATGGGCTTCGATAGTGCCGACGACGTGGTAGTGGTGGACGACTATACCTTGGAGATCCACCTCGAGCAACCCGCGGCTCTCTTCAAGCCCCTCCTGGCCTTCCAGGTCTTCGGGGCTATGGATGAAAAGACCACCGCTGCCCACGCCACCGCCGATGACCCCTGGGCCTTCGACTGGTACCGAAAAAATGTCAACTCCAGCGGCCCCTATGTGATCAGTAAGTGGGAGCCGGGGGTGGAGTACTGGTTTGAGCCCAACCCCAACTACTGGCAGGGGCCCGAATTCTTCCAGAACCGCAAGATCATCGCCAAGGTGGTTCCTTCCCCAGAGGACCGGGAGTTGCTCCTGAAGAAAGGGGACATCGACTTGGCCCTGGGCTTGCCTTTCAAGGATATAGATGCCCTGAAGGCCGACCCTAACGTGAAGGTATACGACATCAAATACACTCGGCTCTTCTATCTGGGCATGAACAGCAAGATCGCGCCCTTCGACAACATGAAGGTACGCCAGGCCATCTCCTACGCCATCCCCTATGAGACCATCATTGAGGAGTCTCTCTACGGCTACGCCCAGAAGGCCACTAGCCCCATCCCAGTGGGCATGCCTCTCCACACCGATGAGTACTGGCACTACGACACCGATCTGGATAAGGCCAAGACACTTTTGGCCGAAGCGGGCTATGGCGGGGGCTTCAATGTGGAACTGGCTGTCCGCCTCTCCATCCCCTGGGACGCGGACGCTGCCGTCTGGATCCAGTCGAATTTGGCGAAGATCGGGGTGAACGTCACCATCAATAAGATGACCGATGCCGACTTCTTCGGCGAACTCTACGCTCACGAACTCCCCTTCTTCATCCACGACTGGTACTCCTGGGGCAACGATCCCGTCTATCAACTCACCTTCCTCTTGAAATGCGGTGCCTTCACCAACTTCGCCGACTACTGCAACGAGCGAGTGGATGAGCTCATCGAACTGGCCACTTGGACGGTGGATGAGGTCAAGCGAACGGAGTATATGCACGAGGCCCAGAAGATCATTGTCGAGGAGGCCCCTTGGGCTTTCCTCCATCAGCCCGACTGGATCGTGGCCGTGAGCAAGGATTTCACCGGCTTCGCCAAGTTGGACGACCTCTGCCTCCGCTTCTCCTACATGGGCAAGGTCGAGTAGGGACCTATATATGGGGCCGCCGATGGCGGCCCCATATACCCAACCCCACTTTGTCCCCTTAGGGGTTATGAGTTAGGTGTAGGCTATGGTTTCACTCCGGCGATACGTTGCGCGGAGGCTGTTTTTGGCCCTGATCACCCTCTTCGGGGTGGTGGTTGCGGTCTTCATCATCACCCGCATCTTGCCCGGGAACCCCGCGGCCGTCCGGCTGGGTCCCTACGCTAAACCAGATCTCTTGGCTGCTCTAGAGCAGGAGATGGGGCTGGACAAGCCTTTGCCAGTGCAATTCTACAACTACATGGCCAAATTGACCCGTGGAGATATGGGCAAGAGCTGGCGCACGGGCCAACCAGTGCGCAAGGACCTGGCGCAGCGCCTCCCTGCTACCTTGGAATTGGCCCTGGCGGCTACCCTGATAGCGGTGGTCGTGGGCCATATCTTGGGCGTGCTGGGGGCCATCAAGCAGAATTCGCTTCTAGATCAACTCATCCGAGGAATCGCCATCCTGGGTGCTTCTACCGCCCTCTTCTGGCTAGCCCTCGTCATTATCTTCTTCTTCTATTACCGTTTAGGGTGGGCGCCAGCACCTTTGGACCGGCTCGATGTGGGCATCCAAGCGCCAACACAGATCACTGGCATCTATGTAATGGATAGCCTATTGACCGGCGATTGGGCCGCTTTCCGCAGTAGTCTGAACCACCTCTTCTGGCCAGCCATCACTTTGGCTTTTGTGGTCAGCGCCCCCATCACCAAGATCGTGCGGGCGGCCATGCTCGATGTGCTCCATTCTGACTTCATCCGCACAGCCCGCACCGTCGGGGTTCCCTATCGAGAGATCCTCCTCCGGGATGCTCTGCGTAACGCCCTGATCCCCATCCTGACCACTATTGGCATCGTATTCGGCTATCTCATGGCTGGCAATGTCTTGGTAGAGATGATTTACGCCTGGCCGGGGATCGGCTCTTATGCCTGGATGGCTCTGGTGAATAAGGACTTTGAGGCTATCCAGGGTTTTGTCCTCCTCATCGCCGTCCTATATGTGATACTAAACCTGGCCATCGATCTCTTGTATAGCCTGATCGACCCTCGCATCCGATTGGGGTGAGCGGCTATAAGGTGTGGCTCGTCAGCCTGAGGGAGGGGTTGAGAGTTGAGTGTGGAGGTCGCGGCTGTCCGCCCAAGGGCAGCCGCTGAAGAAGGTTACTTGCGCCGCCTCTGGCGTGTGGTCGGCGAGCACCGCATGTTACTCGTGGGCTTGCTCATCTTGGCTATTGTCCTTTTCATGACCGTCATGGGACCGCTTTTGGTCTCCCACGGGCCGCTAGAGACCAACCCAGAGTTGAAATTACAGCCGCCCTCGGCTGACCACCCCATGGGCACTGACAACTTCGGCCGAGATATCGTCTCCCGAGTAGTCCACGGCGCTCGGTTAGATCTGCTCATCGCCCTCTCGGTAGTACTCATAGCCCTGGGGGTCGGCTCCTTGGTGGGCACCCTCTCCGGCTATTATGGGGGGGTCGTTGACGACGTGGTGATGCGCATTACCGATGTGCTTTTCGCTTTCCCTTCCTTCATTCTGGCTATGGCTATCACCGCCATGTTGGGCAATACCGTCCCCAACGTCATCATCGCTATCGCCATCGCCTATATCCCCTACTTTATACGCCTCACCCGGGGTGAGATCCTCTCCGCCAGGGAGATGCAGTACGCCGAGGCCGCTCGCTGTGTCGGCAACCCGGAATGGCGGATTATGTATGTTCACCTGTTGCCTAACTGTCTGACCCCCAGCCTAGTGCAGGCTACCCTCTGCCTAGGCTGGGCCATATTAGACGCCTCAGGGCTCGCCTTCTTGGGTTTGGGCATCCGCCCGCCCACCCCGGAGTGGGGGGTTTTGGTAAGCGAAGGAGCGCAGAATATCATCTCTGGTCAGTGGTGGACCTCCGTCTTCCCTGGTGCCGTTATTGTCTTCACCGCCCTCGGTTTCAACCTGGTTGGCGACAGCCTGCGGGATATTACCGCTCGGGAGGAACGATGATCATGGCCCAGAGGGAAGCGCTCTTGCGCATCGAGGATCTGAGCGTCACCTTTCCCAACAGGGACGAGCGGGTCACGATTATAGACCGGGTCTCCTTCGAACTAGGAGAGAAGGAGATAGTGGGACTGGTGGGGGAGAGCGGATCTGGGAAGACTGTTACCTCTCTGACGGTGATGGGTTTCCTGCCCCCTTCGGCACGGGTGGAGGGAGGTCAGATCTGGTTCAAGGGGAGAGACCTCCTTCGCTTGCGAGAGGAGGAGATGCGGAGGGTAAGGGGCCGGGAGATCGCCATGATCTTTCAGAGCATCCGCAGCGCCCTGAACCCCCTAATGCGGGTGGGTGACCAGGTGGCCCGGGTCTATCAGTTACAGCGGGGGTTGAGTCGCAGGGAAGCCTATCAGGAGGCGGTGAGGATATTGAATCGCATGGGCATCCCGGATGCAGAGAGGCGAGCTCGGGCCTACCCTCATCAATTGAGCCGGGGGATGTGTCAGCGGGTCCTGGTGGCCATGATGGTGGCGTGCCGACCGGCCCTCCTCATCGCCGATGAGCCCACCACCGGTTTAGACGTCACCATCCAGGCCCAGATCTTCGAGTTGATCAAGGATGTGCAGCAGGCCACGGGGGCGTCCCTCCTCCTCATCACCCACGACCTAGGGGTAGTGGCTGAGACTTGCCAGAGGGTGGTGGTGATGTACGCTGGCCAGGTGATGGAGAGTGCTCCCGTGGAGTCCCTCTTTGCTCGGCCCTCTCACCCCTACACCCAGAACCTTCTCCGCTCCATATTGCGGGTGGACAAGGTGGTGGAGATACCAGAGGCCGACGCCAGCCTCAGCGAGGGGGTGACTTATGGCCTCCGAGGTTGCCGCTTCGCCTTGCGCTGCCCGGGCGTTTTGCCTCCCTGTTGGGAAGAAGGGCTCCCTAAAGAGGAGGTTGAACCCGGCCATTGGGCCTTCTGCCATAGTTGTGGTTAGATCATGGAACCTTTGCTAAAGGTTGTAGAGTTGGTCAAGAGTTTTCGGGAAGGGCCTTTAACCCTTTGGGCGGTGAATGGAGTAACTTTCGAGATCCACCCCGGCGAGACGGTGGGGCTGGTGGGAGAGAGCGGCTGCGGGAAGACCACTACCGCCCGTTGCATCCTCCGCCTGACGGAGCCCACCGCAGGGCAGGTCTATTTCAATGGCAGCGACCTAACTAAACTCTCTCCAAGGGAGATGAGGGCCCAGCGCCGTAACCTCCAGATGGTCTTCCAGGACCCGGATACCTCCCTAAACCCTCGCTTCACCGTGCGGCGCACCCTGGCGGAACCCCTTCGGCTCCATAATTTGGTGAGCGGGCAAGAGTTGGAGGAGCGCCTGCGGGAGACGATGGTCAGGGTGAATATGGACCCCGGCTTTCTGGATCGCTACCCCCACCAACTGAGCGAGGGGCAGAAGCAACGGGTGGGCATCGCCCGGGCCATCATCACCGAGCCCCAGTTTGTGGCTCTTGATGAGCCCACCTCCTCGTTGGACATGTCCATCCGCATCCACATCATCGGCCTCCTCCTAAGGCTCCAGGAAGAGTTAGGGATGACCTATCTCTTCATCTCTCACGACCTGAGTGCGGTGCGCGCCCTTTGCAGCCGGGTGATGGTCATGTATTTGGGGCGGATCGTGGAGGCGGGGCCGGTGGAGGAGATCTTCGAGCGTCCCCTTCACCATTATACCCGGGCTCTGCTGTCGGCCATCCCTATCCCCGAGCCGGGGAAAAGGAGAAGGCGCATCTTGCTGTGGGGGGAGCCTCCCAGCCTCTTCGACCTGCCCGAAGGGTGCGCCTTTCATGAGCGGTGTCCCGATGTAGAACCCCTCTGCCGCCGGGAGTTGCCGCCGCTCCGTGACATAGACGGGGGCCACTTGGTGGCCTGCCAAGAGGTGGGAAGGTGATCACATGGCTCTGGAATTAGGCCGGGCATATGTTTTTAGGAGGGGAGATGAACAAGAATGATAAGCCATTAAAGGGCAAGGTTGCCCTAGTCACTGGCGCGGCGCGGAACTTGCCGGCGGTCATCGCCCGCGAGTTGGCTGCTAGTGGTGCCGCGGTGGCTGTCAATGACATAACCGCAGAGGAAGAACTTCGCAAGGTGGCAGCGGCCATCCAGGAGGAAGGAGACAGGGCGACGGTGGTCATAGCCGACGTATGCCGCCGAGATCAATTGGAGGAGATGGTGGCCCAAGTGAAAAGCGCTCTGGGGACCATCGATATCCTCGTCAACGGCGTTGGCCCCTTTGCCTTAGAGCCGTTCCTGGAACTGCCTGAGGAGACCTGGGATCGAGTGATGGACGCCAACCTCAAAGCCGTCTACCTCTTGACCCAACTGGTAGCCCCGGGCATGAAAGAGAAGGGATGGGGACGCATCATTAACATCTCCGCGGGCTCCGCTGACCTCCGCAACCATTCAGTCTACGGGCTGGCCAAAAGCGCCCTTCGTTTCCTAACCCAGTCCTTGGCGTTAGAGTTAGGGCCGGCCATCACCGTGAACGCCATCTCCCCCGGACAGATAGCCGAGAGCGCCCTGGACATCTCGGCCTATGATCCCACCTTCGTGGAGCGAGCCATAAACTACACCCCCACCGGCCAGTTGGTAACTCGTCGAGAGATCGCTCGGATGGTGATCCTCCTCTGTTCGCCGGCCTTCGACTCCGTCACCGGGGAGAGCATAAGGATGGATGGCGGCTGGAGCATACCTAGATGGTAGGTTGAGTTTGTGGCAGACGAGATATGTCGCCGGTCAGGAGGTTTCAATCCATGGAAGCATCGAAGGTCGATTGGAAAAAGTTTCAGGAGGAGATGGGCTATACAGATGAGGAGTTGGCTCTCTTCCGGGCCAACCCCAAGGCGGTGCAATTGCTGGAGCGCTCGGAGGCCATGGCGGAGTGGCAGATCGTGGCTGAGGTGATGACCGCCGAGGGCTGTTCCCACCATCGGCTGGGCGATAAGATCATCCTCTCGCCCTTGGGGGTGTTACGAACGCGTGAAGGACCGGAGAAGGTTTGCATCCAAGCCCTTGCCCCTCTCCCCCTGGCCGTGGCCGTGATCCAGGAGCGTTTGGTGAACGGTCTAGACCCAGAGCCCATCATGTTTGATCGATTGGGCTGCTGTGATGTGGGCGTGGAGTGCGGCGGCTGGGGCCATGTCTGCCTCAAGATCTACCCGGTGCGCCGTGGCGAGAGTAAGGCCAAGTGACCCCTAGGGAACGGCTCTTGGCTGCTTTAAAGCACCGGGAGCCCGACCGGGTCCCCATCGACATCGGCGGCACTTTCGCCACCGGCATCAATATAGCCGCCTATGAGGGTCTGAAGCGATACCTAGGCCTGGAGAGCGAAACGGTGGTGGCCAGCCGTCGGTCCCAGATCGCCGTGGTAGAGGAGGAGATACGACGCCGGCTGGCCATCGATACTTATCCCTTATTGCCTCGCGCCCCGGAGAGAGCAGAGGTCATCTACCCTGATGGTTCATACCGCGATGAGTGGGGGGTGGTGCGCCGCAAGCCGGAAGGGGGCCATTACTATGTGGTCGAGGCTCCTTTAGCCGGCGAGATAAGCCTGGCCGATCTTGATTCGTTTCCTTGGCCAGATCCCAGTGATCCTGGTTACCTGCGAGGGTTGGCTGAGGAGGCCCGAGGGGTCCGTCAGAGGACCGATTACGCCCTCATCCTCAGCCTGCCGGTGGGTTTCGTTCATCAATCCCAGTTCATGCGCGGCTATGAGGCCTGGTTGATGGACCTACTTTTGGAGCCCTCCCTGGCCGAGGCCCTGATGGATCACATCCTGGATATCCACCTGGCCATCATAGGGCGAATGCTCGAAGCCGCCGGCAGTAATGTCGATGTGGTCCTTTACGCCGACGATGTGGCCTTTCAAGACCGGCTCATGGTCTCCCCGGAACTCTATAGGCGCCTCATCAAACCTCGTCAGCGGCGGCTGGTGGAGTTCCTCAAGGCCAAAACAAGCGCCAAGATCCTCTACCATACCTGTGGGGCGGTCTATCCCTTCATCGGTGATTTCATAGAAATCGGGGTAGACATTTTGAACCCCATCCAAACCACCGCTCACGGAATAGAGATACGCCGCCTCAAGGAAGAGTTCGGCCGCGACCTTTCTTTCTGGGGCGCCATCGATACTCAAGATTTGCTCCCCCATGGGAGCCTCCAAGAGGTGGCCATGGCCACGCGGGAGATCATCGCCTGTCTGGGCAAGGGAGGAGGATATGTCTTGAGCGCGGCCAACAACATCCAGGCCGATGTCCCTCCCCAGAATATCTTGGCCATGGTGGAGGCGGTCATCTCCACTGCCTGAAAGGGGAAGGCCTACAATAGGCTAAGAGGAGCGATCCTGCTCCATCGCGGTGGCGCTGATAACCCCGTTCCCCCAAGCGCTGAATTGTGACCTGTTCTCAGGCCGGCCTCCTTGCAATAACTCGCCCATGGGCTGCTAGATCAAACCTTAGCCTCTTCTCATAGGAGGTAGTCAGCGAATTCGCCAGAGCCCATCCCACTCCCTCGATATTGGGGGAGACGTAGAATGCACCCTGCGGCTTGACCATACGTAGCCCTTCTATGGAGTTTAAGCCCTCGACGACCACCTCCCGTCGCCCTCGGAAGGAGTCTACCATTCTGGTCACCGCCTCTTGCGGCCCCTTGAGCGCCTCTATCCCGCGCGCTGAATGAAGGGAGGGGTGCAGGAGTTGCTGTTAATCACCAACCGAGTGATATGCGAGGCTAATTCCTGGGGCATTATTCCGAACCCTAAACGCCACCCGGTCATAGCATAACTCTTCGAAAAACTGTCGAGGATGATGGTTCGTCTCTGCATCCCTGGCAGTGAGGCGATGCTCAGAGATTCACCTTCATAGATGATCCGGTTATACACTTCGTCGGACAACACCCATAGCCCCCTCTCTACGGCTACCTCAGCCATCACCTCCAGATCGCTCTTTGTCAGGACACTGCCGGTAGGGTTATGGGGCGGGTTGATGACGACGAGCCTGGTCTTAGGAGAGAGCTTTGACAGGAAATCCTCGGTTTCGAAACGGAAACCTCGTTCCTCCAGTAGCCTTAAAGAACCCCTTTTGCTCCTACGAAATCTGTCATAGCCTCGTATACGGGGAAGCCAGGGTTGGTACAGATCACTTCATCGTCTGGTTCTAGAAAGGTGAAGAAGGCGATAGCCTTACCCCCTGGGGTTACAACCACTTCTTTTGGCTTCACCTCTATACCTAGTCTAACGGAAATATCCTGGGCGATCGCCCCTCGGAGTTCTGGGATCCCCAGGGCGGGGCAGTAGCGGGTATCACCAGCCTTCAGCGCTCGCATCCCCGCCTCTAAGATATTGGGGGGTCTTAAAGTCCGGCTCTCCGACCTCCAAGTGGATGATGTCCGCTCCTTCGGCCTCCAAAGCCAGCGCTCGGGCAAGCACCTCTATCTCCCCTTCGCCCGGTAACCTCTTCACCCTCTCGGAAACTTTCATATCCTCCCTCTGTGAATGGATTACAGCAGCGCCCTGTGGTTTTTCTCTGCTTCTGCTATCCTCTAGGTTAGAATAGCCAAAGGTGTGGCTTTCATCGGTTTAAAAATTAACCAGGGTCATTGTATTAATTTGCCCTCTTTCGGTCAAGGGGCTCGGCGATGTTTGTAGCCTGCCGATGGAGGAGTGCATGAGACTTCATCAGGTCTCGCCTGACATGCTTTTCAGTACGGGCTTTAGAGACAAGATGCTCACCATCAGCCACCTAAGCGATATCTGAGGGAGGGCTTTCATGGAGACAGCTATCTGGTCAAAGAGTAAAAGCGTGGTGATCGGCCCTCGACGCCCCTTCATTATCCTCGACGAATGGGTTAACCCTTCAGTTTAAAGCGCCTGAGGGAAACCCTTATCAGGGGAGATCTGTCCTTGCTTCGGGAGGAGGTTCAAGAAGAAAGGGATGAGTTGGAGTGGGGAGGTTAATAACTTGTCGATGTTCTGGATCGAGAGGCAGGACCAGATGCTTGGCAAAGACGGGGCAGAGGAGAGGGTAGCCTAGGAGCGAACCTCACGCAAGGTGAGCAGCTGGTAAGTGGTGAAGATAACCCATGCTCTCGTCTGCCCTTGACAACAGGGAAAACCCATGTTATAATTTGATTGTTCGAAATAAAATTTCATTCTACGAAACTATCTGTCGCCCACATTATATTAGTCTCTTGATCTTTTGCGTGGGATCCCACACACAATAGTTGGGTGGTGTCACGAAGAAGTGAAGCGGGTGGGGGGAGCGGTTCTAGTCATAGTGGGTGTCCTGGAGGGTGCAGGTAGAGGCGGGTTTTGTGCCTCGGATGCGCTCTCTTTTTTTGCCAAGGTGGGCGATGGCCAAGGATGAGCAACGGTATATCATCCGCTCTGTCTCCAGGGCTTTGGATTTATTGAAAACCTTCTCTGGTGCGCAATCAGAGTTTAGCCTGGCAGAGATCAGTCGGCGTCTCAACCTGAACCGTAGCACCACCTTCCGCCTGCTGGTGACGTTGCAGGCTCATGGCTATTTGGAACAGGATCGGGAGAGTCGGAAGTACCGGCTGGGGGTTATCTGTCTTGAATTGGGCAGTGTTTTCCTGAACCAAAGCGATATCCGTAAGGAAGCGTTGCCTATCTTGCGCGGCTTACGGGATGAGTGTAAGGAGACGGTCCATCTGGCGAGGTTGGCTGGATCGGAGGTTGTCTACCTCGAGAAGTTAGAGGGGCTTCTGCCCATCGGCATCATGGGCTCCCGGATTGGTGGGCGGGCTCCAGCCCATTGTACTGGGCTAGGCAAGGCTATGCTGGCTTACATACCGGAGAGCGAGATCCACCAACTATATGCCGAATCTGGCTTGCGTCGCTTCACCCCTAATACCATCGCTGATTTGGGAGAACTTATCTGCGAACTGGCCTCCATCAGGGAGCGGGGCTACGCCATCGATAACGAGGAACATGAGCCGGACGTGAAATGCGTTGCCGTCCCCATCTGGAACTACCGTCAGAAGGTGGTGGGTGCTATCAGCGTTTCTGGTCCCGCTGGGCGAATCAACCGAGGGATCGCGGAGCAGGGACTGGTTTCCAAGGCGAAAGAGGCTGGCCGAGCGATCTCCGGTCGTTTGGCGGGGGGTATCAAGGATGGAGGAACCAACGATGGCCGTTATCGACGTTAATCGATTAGAGGCTCAGCAACGAGAACGTTCGGAGAATAAGCATATCATACGGCGAGAAGATCTGAAGATCAGTTTGGTGAGCGTGCGGCCAAGAGAGGAGATCCCCGTCCACCTTCACGAGGTGGAGGAGCAGTTCTATTATGTATTAGAGGGGGAGGGGCTCTTGAGCCTCGGCGATGAGGTCTACGAGTTGCGTCCAGGGATAGCGGTAGCCATTCCGCCCCAACTCCCTCACGGTGTCAGCAACCCCAACGCTACCTCCCTGCGGTATCTCGATTTCTTTCTGGTTCGTGGTCCTTGACCTTTGCCTATGAGGCCGATGGGAAGGAGACAGAGATGGTTGACGTTGTAACTTTTGGTGAGACCATGATCCGGCTTGCCCCTTCTGACTTCGAGAGGCTGGAGCAGGCGAACACTCTGAAGGTCACCGTAGGCGGTTCGGAGTTGACTGTAGCGGCTGGTCTTTCCCGGCTGGGGCTGAGCGCCGCCTGGGTCAGCCGCTTGCCCGATAACCCCCTGGGGCGTATGGTGTGCAACAAGGCCCGAGAGCAAGGTGTGGACACCTCCAACATCGTCTGGAGCGATGAAGATCGGATGGGACTCTATTTCGTCGAATACGGCGCTTCGCCTCGGGCCAGCAAGGTCCTATACGACCGAGCCAACTCGGCTATCAGCCGCATTAAGCCAGGGGAGATCGACTGGTCTAGGGTATTATCCGGTGCCCGTCTCTTCCATACAAGCGGCATAACCCCGGCCCTCAGCGATTCGGCGGCCCTGGTGACAGAGGAGGCGTTGAAGATGGCCAAAGAGGTCGGCTGTCTGGTGAGCTACGACCTCAACTATCGAGCCAAACTCTGGAGCCAGGAGAAAGCACGAGAGGTCCAGACCCCCTTCATGAAGTGGGTGGACATCCTCTTAACCACTGAAGAAGACACCAAGAGGGTCTTCGGCATTGAGAGGGAGGACTACAATCAGGTGGCGGTGGAGTTGGCGGAGAGGTTCGGCTTCAAGGTGGTGACCATAACCCTGCGCGGCGACCCTTCCGTCTGGCGGAACACCTGGACAGCCATCGCTTATGCCGATGGCACCTTCTATGATGATGTAACTTACGAGATCGAGGTGGTAGATCGTGTGGGAGGGGGCGATAGCTACACCGCCGGCTTCCTCTACGGCTATCTCACCGAGGGGGTGGCCAAGGGGGTGAGGTATGGTAACGCCTTTTCTGCCTTAAAGCAGACCTCCTGGGGAGACCTCAACTGGACCACCTTGGAAGAGGTAGAAGCCCTGCTCAAGGGGGCGGGCCTTCGCATCTCTCGCTGATTAGACAGAGGAGAGGAGTCGTAAAGTGCACAAGGACGAACAGGTAAGGCTCATCGAGGAAAGTGGTATCATCGCCATCGTTCGCTTTGATCGTTCTGAGCAGTTGGTGCAGGTGGCGAAGGCGATCAAGGCTGGAGATGTGGCTATCATCGAGTTCACCATGACCACGCCCAACGCTTTGGGCATCATCGAAGAGTCAGCGCGAGAATTCGGCCAGGAGGTGCTTCTGGGAGCAGGGACGGTGCTCGATGCCGAGACCGCCCGGGCGGCTATCCTGGCGGGGGCGGAATTCATCGTGGCGCCCACCCTTAATCGAGAGGTGATCGAGGTCTGCCGGCGCTACAGTAAGGTGGTGATACCTGGTGCCTTTACCCCCACCGAGATCCTGGCCGCCTGGCAATGGGGGGCGGATTTCGTCAAGGTCTTTCCCGCTAGCCTTGGTGGCCCCAGCTACCTGAAAGCGATACGGGAGCCGTTGCCTCAAGTGAGGCTCATAGCGGTGGGCGGGGTTTCCTTGGAGAACACGGCCGATTTCATCAAGGCTGGAGCGGTGGCGGTAGCGGTGGGAGGCAACCTAGTGAAGAAGAGAGCGATCGCCGAGGGGAACTTCGCCGAATTGACCGAGACAGCCCGCCAGTTCGTGGCCGCCTTTAAGGGTGCCAAGGGAGGCTAGGGGAAAGGTGAAACGGATCATCAACACCTTGAAGAGAAGGCCCGATCCAGAAGTAGTTGAGGGGTTTCGGGAACTCCTTAGGATATATAGCCCTTCTTGTGTAGTGGCTGACTCCATGGAGCGGGCGGGGGTAATGCATAGCAGTATCAAGCCTCTGATCGATAGTCGCTTCGTAGGCGTGGCCCTCACCGTCAAACTATACCCGGGCGACTTAGTAGATTGTCTAGAGGCCCTGAAGGTGGCAGGACCTGGCGATCTCATCGTCGTCGACGCCTGTGGCGATACAGAGACCTCCATCTGGGGAGGGCTGATGGCTAGCCTCTGCCAGCAGAAGGGGGTGGTGGGTGCAGTGGTGGATGGAGCTATTCGCGATGTCGATGAGATCAAGGCACTGGGCTTCCCCATCTGCACTAGGGCCGTCGTGCCCCGTTCCACCCATTCCCCCTATTCCCAACGCCTAGAACCGATCGAGGTGAATGTTCCCATCTCCTGCGGCGGGGTGCGAGTTAACCCCGGGGATATAGTCTTGGCCGATGAGATCGGTGTGGTGGTAGTGGCCCAGGAAGAGGCGAGGGAGGTTTTAGCCAGGGCCCAGGCTCAGGCTGCCTCGGAAGAGGCCACCAGACAGCGGATCAAGGAAGGCAAGACGGTGGAGGAACTCCTCAGCGAGTTTGGCCGGTTGTGATGGGAGGGTCAGGAGGAGGGAGGTGATGCTTATATCTTGATCTAACCGATCTAGCGTTCTGTCCTTTGGATAGGTGGTACGATCAAGGAGGGGGCAAAGAATGAGGGAGAAGCATGAATTGAAGAGGCTCTTTGGGCGACGTCTCGGCCGTCGCGATTTTCTGAAGGCCGCTGGCGGTGCCAGTGGGGCGCTACTATTGGGAGGTCTAGCCTCAGCCTGTGCCCCAAAGGCGACGCCTACGCCGGCTCCGGTCACTCCAGCAGCACTGGTTGAGGGTGCGACGCCAGAGGAACGGGCTCTCAACGGGATCAAAGCGCTCAAAGAGGCAGGCAAGATCAAAGATGGCGACACCTTCACCATCATGCATCACTCGGGCCAAAGGAACAACATAGTCCCTGCCTTGGAGGAGTGGAATAGGCTCACCGGGCTCAACTTCCAATCCGCGGAGGTAGGCCTGGAGGCGGACATCTACACTAAGGCGATGAACGAAGCCGTAGTCCGCACCGGCGATTATGACATCTTCCTCACCTTCTGCAACTGGATTGGGGATATGGCCGAGGCTGGTTTAATCGTCGACCAGACCGATTGGTGGGCCAAGTACGATCCAGAGATCGACCACGGAGCCAACGCCTTCGTTCCGCCTTTGGATAAGTTCACCAGCCTCTACAAGGGGCGTCGGTATGCCGTGGGGGCCGACGATGACGCCTTCAGCCTCTTCTACCGCAAGGACATAATGGAAGCCGCCGATAAAGCCGCCTTCGAGGACAAATATGGTCGAGAGTTGGCGATCCCTAATACCTGGGAGGAGTTCGACCAGTGGATCGAGTTCTTCGACCGGCCGGACGAGGGAATAAGGGGCGCCAGCATGTACGCGGAGCGGTATTTCGCCTATACCGCCTGGGCGGCCCGTTTCATCTCCAAGGGGGGTGCCTATTTCGACAACAACATGGATCCCCTCATCGTCTCTGAGGAGGGGGTGACCGCCCTAGAGGAGCAGATCCGGCTCACTCAGAACCATATGTATGAGGATGCGGTCACCGGCGACTGGTCGGTAGCCTATACTCGCTTCCCGGAGGGCTCGGTCTTCTTCGCCTGGGCTTGGGCATCTTTGGGCAAGTGGGCTCAGGACCCTGCGACTTCGAAGATCGCCGGCAATGTCGGCTACATGGAGTGTCCGGGCACCATGCATGACGGCACCCTGATCCGAGCGGTGCCCCACGTAGTGGGCTGGTCTTTCAGCGTCTCCCGCTATGGGAAATGCCCAGAGGCAGCCTACTGCTGGATCCAGTGGTTCACCGGCCCCACGGTAGGGTTGGACGCCATCGCCCGGGTGGGCACCTTGGATACCTTCCGCCGGCCTTGGTTCGACGATGCCAAGATGAAGGAGGCCTATGGCGCGGAGTTCATGCCTATCCTCCTCAAACTCACCGAGAACTCTTTTGCCGACCTAGGCCTGCGGGGAGCCAACGAATACCTGGATAAGCTGAACCTCAACTTGCAACAGGCGTTCGCTGGGCAGAAGGGTGCGGAGCAGGCGTTAAGGGATACCGCCGACGAGTGGCAGAAGATCACCGATCGCTTGGGTCGCTTGGGCCAGATCGAGGCTTGGCGCACCGAGCGGGCCAACTATCCGCAACATATCCAAGACCTCTGGAAGAAACTGGGCAAGTTCTAGTAGGTCGCGTGAGGGGGGCCGGACGGCCCCTGGCCCCCCTCTTGTTAAAAGTGAAGAGGATAAGAGCAGTATGGCAAGCAGGGTTGACCGGCGACTTGGGGGTGGGGGAAAGAAACCGCTCTTTCCCCGACTAGTACGGGGGATCAAGGGCGAGGGTTTCTTTAGGGGTATCCTCCCCATGCCCATGCAACTTTTGTTATGGTTCCTTCTTATCATACCTACCCTGATCGTGCTTTATCTTAGCCTCGTCGCCTGGGAGCCCAGGATGGGGACCGATTGGTGGCAGGCGCCCTTCGCCTGGTTCCGAAACTACGGCTATGTATTGTCCGATGTGCGCTTTTGGCAGGCCATCGTCCGTACGATTGGCGTAGTCGGGGTAGCGGTGGCGCTGGAGTTTTCCATCGGGCTGGGTCTCGCCCTCTTCTTCCAGCGCGATTTCTTCGGCAAGCGCCTCTTCACCTCAGTGATCCTCTACCCCATGATGCTCCCCTGGGTAGTGGTAGGGCTAGCCTTCTATCTCGTATTCCTGGAGAAAGGGCCGGTCAACTATATGCTTATCCACTTTCTGGGCCTCAAGACCGGCGTGGCCTGGTATCACTACCCGGCGCTGGCCCTTTCGACCATCATCTTGGCTGATGTCTGGCAATGGACGCCTTTTATGTTTCTGATCCTATACTCCGGTCTAGGGGCGCTTCCGCGCGACCCGGTGGAGGCAGCCCTGACGTTAGGTGCCAGTAGGTGGCAGATTTTCCGCTTCATCACGATGCCCATGCTCAAACAGGTTATCATTATCGCCCTTATCATTCGTGGCCTTGAGGCGTTCAAGATCTTCGATCTGGTCTTCATCATGACCGGTGGTGGGCCAGGCACCGCTACCGAGAGCATCTCGCTCTATATCTATCGCCTGGGCTTCGTATACGGACAGCTCTCTTACGCGGCAGCGATGGCTGTTTTGATCCTTGTCTCCATCAGTATCATCACCCGCTTAGCGGTTCGTCCCTTGGAGTATGAGGCGTGAGAGAGTTTTGGCCAAGGAGAGGGAGGGTGAACGAGGAGCGGTCGAGAGAAGGGAGATCTAAGAGGTTTATGACCTTGCTCGGCCAGGCTTCGCGCTGGCTAGGGGCTTTGGCTATCTGTCTGGTGATCTTATTGCCCGTAGTCTGGGTCCTTTCCATATCTTTCAAGCCACCCCAGGAGTGGTTGGCCTATCCTCCGACTATCATCCCTGTGGAAGCGACCAGCAGCAACTATATCGTCTTGTTCCAGCCGGGGAACCCGGTTGGCGGGGTGGCCACGATGGTCAGTTCCGCTGAGCCGGTGACCAAGGCGCTCATCAATAGCCTCCTCATCGCTCCCGTCGCTACTGCGGCCTCGGTAACTATCGGCTTCTTGGCCGCTTACGCCGTCTCCCGATACCGGGTGGGGGGTACCTTTATGCCCTTCTTCACCTTGACCACCCGGATGTTTCCCCCCGTAGCCTTCGCCGTGCCGCTTCTCGTCTACTACCGGACCTTGGGACTGATCGATACCCGGCTTGGTCTTATCCTCATGTACACCGGCTTCACTGTGGCCTTCTCCCTATGGATGATGAAGGGGTTCATCGATGGTGTGCCTCGTCACATAGAGGAAGCCGCTGTCCTAGACGGAGCGTCGCCTTGGCGAGTGTTGTTCACCATAACGCTCCCCCTGGTGCGGGGTGGCTTGGCGGCCACCGCTCTCTTCGTCTTCATCCTTAATTGGACCGAGTTTCTCTTCGCTTTGGTCTTCACCTCACGGGAGGCGATCACTATCCCCGTGCAGGTCAGCCACTATGTTGGCGCCGTGGGGCGCTTCTATGGGCCCCAAGCCGCCTTAGGAGTGGTGGCCTCCATCCCGGTGGTGGTAGCCGGCTATCTCATTCAACGACATCTGGTGACCGGCTTCACCTTCGGATTGGTGAGAGAATAAGAGGAGGTATGGGAGAGAGTTTCATTGTCTTAAAGGGGCTCCGAAAAGAGTTTGGAGAGCTGGTGGCGGTAGAAGATCTGGATCTGGAGGTCCAAGAAGGGGAGTTTCTTTGTTTCCTTGGCCCCTCAGGATGCGGCAAAACCACGACCCTCCGCATGATCGCCGGCTTGGAGATGCCAACCTCTGGCGATATCTTCCTGCGGGGCGAGAGGATCAACGACTTGCCTCCCCAGCGCCGCAACGTGGGGTTCGTCTTCCAGAACTATGCCCTTTTCTGGCATATGACGGTCCGCGGAAACCTCGCCTTTGGCCTTATGGTGCGCGGCGCCCCACGATCGGAGATCGAGCGAGAGGTTAGCGAGATGGCTCGATGGCTAGAATTAGAGGATCTACTAGAGACCAAAGCCTCCCGTCTAGATCTGAGCGCCATGCAGCGAGTAGCCTTGGGAAGAACGCTCATAACCCGCCCCCAGGTCCTGCTGCTGGATGAGCCGTTGAACAATTTCCGCCCTGGCCTGCGAGAGATCATGAGGGGAGATCTCAAGAGGTTGCAGAAGCAACTGGGGAGCACCATGATCTACGTCACTCATGACCAAGAAGAGGCGATGACTATGGGGGATCGGATCCTGGTGATGAGCGCCGGGAGGAAGGTACAGTTGGCTAGCCCCAGGGATCTCTATCGACAACCCAATACCCTATTTGTGGCTGGCTTCATCGGCCGCCCACCTATGAATCTCCTGGAGGTGATCTACGAAAGGGAAGGTGACCGCGCCTTTCTGAGGAAGGGCGAACTAGCGTGGGATGTGACCCCCGTCCGCACCACCATTGAGGGAGGGTTGCGAGGCGAGAAGGTGGTCTTGGGCGTGCGGCCGGAACATGTCCTTCCGGTGGAGGAAGCCCGGAGGCGAGGCCTTGAAGATACGGTGGTGAGAGGTAAAGTGGATCTGGTGCAACCCTTGGCGCGTAAGAAGATCGTCGATCTCTTCATCGATGACACTCTGATCAAGATGGTGGTTGCCAGCGACTTCCCAGTGGCCAAGGATGACCAGGTGGAGGTGGTTTTTCACCCCCTGGAGACACACCTCTTCGACAAGGAGACGGAAAGGGCGATATAGAATGGCCCAAATTAGAGTGGAGGGACTGAAGAAAGCCTATCCCGCCAACCTGGCTGTGCGAGGGATAAGCTTCTCGGTGGAGGATGGCGAGTTCTTCTGCCTACTAGGACCTCCGGGAGCGGGTAAGACGACCATCCTGCGCATCATCGCTGGCTTGGAGCGACCCGACGAGGGGGAGATATACCTGGGAGAAGAGCTAGTCAATCAGGTGCCCCCCGCGGAGCGGGATGTGGCTATGGTCTTTGAGGATCTGGCCCTATACCCCCATATGACGGCCTACGATAACCTGGCCCACCCTCTCCATCTCCACAAGGTGGCTCCCGCAGAGATCGACAAGACGGTGAGGGAGGTAGCCAAGATGCTACATATCTCCCACCTTCTCGATCGCCGTCCGGATACCTTCAGCGGGGGCGAAAGGCGGCGGGTGGCTGTGGGACGGGCTTTGGTGAGGCGCCCCCGTGTAATGCTCCTAGATCAGCCCCTCACCGACCTCGACGCCTGGTTACGCCAGGAGATGACAGGGGAGTTGAAGCGGCTTCAGCGGGAGACGGGGCAAACGATGATCTATGCCACCCACGACTTTGAAGAAGCGGTGACCATGGCCGACCGGATAATGGTCTTAAACCTGGGAGGGGTCGAACAGTTGGGGAGTGCCGAGGAGGTCTATGAGCGCCCGGCCTCAGTCTTCGTCGGCGGGTTCGTGGGCAGTCCTTCCATGAACCTCATCCCTTGCCAATTAGAGCGCGACGTAGCGGTGGTTCTGACGAGAAAGCAGCTCGGGCTGAAGATCCCCGTTCCTCACTTGCCGGAAAGCGTTCCGCGGGATCTCCTCCTAGGAATACGCCCTGAGCACCTGAGGGCCAGGCGGGGAGAGGCCGCTCTCCCTGCCGCCAGTGTCAGCCTGGAGGCTACCGTGGATATCGTTCAACCCCTGGGGGACGAGCAGATCGTAGACTTCCGCCTTAAGGACGGGACGGTAGTGAAGATGGTAGCGCCTTTACTCTTGGAATTGGCCCCCGATGACCAGGTGGTGGTAGAGTTCGCCTTGCAGGCTGTCTCCCTCTTCGAGGCGGAATCGGGGAGACGGATCGCGGCTTCGCTGGTGGGAGAGGCGAGCGAGGGAAAAAGGAGGGATAGATGCAGGTGATCGATGGCCATGCCCATCTCGGCTCCTGTCGTGTCTTCGATCTGGAGGTGAGGGCTGAGGAGTTAGTCGGCGCCATGGACAAACACAAGATCGACGCTGCGGTGGTTATGCCCTTCCCCGGCGCTCCCGACCCCCTACGGGTCCACGACGAGATAGCCGACCTAGCCCAGAAGCACCCCGGCCGTATCTACGGCATGGTGAACCTTAACCCTCATTGTGACCGAGGTCAATATGAGGCTGAGGTGAGACGGTGCGTGGAGGGGCTGGGCTTCGTGGGGGTGAAGCTCCACACCGTGGGGCACGCCATCAACCCTTTATCCGCTGACGCCAGCAAGGCCTTCGAGTTGGCGCAAGAACTGGAAATACCGGTAATGGTCCATAGCGGGCCAGGCATCCCCTTTGCTCTCCCTTCCCATTGCCTGCCCAGAGCCCAGGAGTTCCCTGAGGTGGCCATCATCATCGCCCATGCCGGCTTCACCATCCTTACCGGCGAGGCTTTCGCCGTAGCCAAAGCCTCTCCCAACATCTATTTAGAGAGTTCCTGGCTCTTTGCCGGCGACCTGAAATGGCTAATTGGCGCTTTAGGGGCAGGCCGAGTGATGATGGGAACCGACCTGCCTGGAAACGTAGGGCCTACGCTGGCCATCTGCGAGAGCGCGGGGTTGACGGAGGAGGAGAAGAGGCTCTATCTGGGCGGCACAGCCCTTAACCTCTTCAAGATTCGAAGATAGCCGATTGGGCTTTGGCCCAGTGAGGTCATGGGGTTAGCATCTTTAAGCGTTGAATTCCAGGAGGGGTAGATGTCGAGGCTTAAAGATAAGGTAACCATAGTCACCGGTGCAGGCAAAGGCATCGGCTGGGGAATCGCCAAGGTCTTCTCTGAGGAGGGAGCCAAAGTCGTTGTAGTTGACTGGGATGAGGAGGCGGGCGAGAAGACGGCGGAGGAGATTCGCCAATTGGGTGGCGACGCCATCTTTGTCAGCTGCGATGTATCGAATGAAGCGCAGGTGAAGGCCATGGTGCAGGCAACCATAGACGAGTACGGTCGCATCGACATATTAGTCAACAACGCTGGTATTGGCGTCTACAAGTCGGTGCTGGAGGCAACCAGTGGTGATTGGGATCGTTGCCTGGCCGTCAACCTCAAGGGGGTATTCCTCTGCTCCAAGTACGCCATCCCTCACATGCAGACAGTAGGGAAAGGAGCCATCATCAACATCTCCTCAGTGCACTCGCACGCTACGGTCAACGGTGTCGCGCCCTACGCCGCTTCAAAGGGCGGTATCACGGCCTTGACGCGCAACATGGCCATTGACTATGGCCCCACCATTCGGGTGAACGCTATCGCCCCTGGCTGGGTGCTGACGCCTCTTATCCAGAGCATCTTCGATAGCTATGATGACCCTGCCGAGCAGCAGCATCTCGTCGAACAACGGCAGGTGATGAAGCGCATCGGCCGGCCGGAGGATATTGGCTATGCGGCTGCCTTCTTAGCCAGCGACGAGGCCTCGTTCATCACTGGCACCCAACTCTTCGTCGATGGTGGCTTAACGGCCCAATTGGAGGTCTGGTAGAGGAAGTCGGGCTGCCCCTCTGGCACCGGGTCACCTAAAGTCGGTAACAATCGTCGGCTCGCCGCCAGGCGAGCCGATATCTTCTCTGATGATCCCCTATGCTCTCTTGTCAGGTCGTTGAAGAGTAGCGAGCGCTGTTTTCAAAACAATTAACGATCGCAAGCTTTCCCTTGACCTTGTCCCGGGTTTAGACGGGCAATGGCAGGTGGGCGCTTTTGTCCACTTGGTCAGCAGTGGAGTCGGGGCTAGGTAACAAGGGTATGAGTAGAGGTCGAGGCCAAAGGGTGATGGCACCCTAACCCTGACCAGAATAGAAAGGGCCCTCTGGTGGATTCAAGGAAGGCCCTCGCTCACTAAAGAGGGGATGCTCTATTCTCGTGCCGCCTTCACTACCTCGACGAATTGTTTCGCCCGCTCGGTCAGGAAGTCAAACTTCCCTTCTCTGATGGCCTTCTTATCTACCAGGTTTCCACCCACGCCGATAGCTACTGCCCCTGCCTTGATGAAAGCCCCCGCGTTCTCCAGGGTCACCCCTCCCGTGGGGAGGAGCCTCACCTGGGGCAGAGGTCCCCGGATATCCTTTAGATAGCCCGGCCCCATTATGCCGGCTGGAAAGACCTTGACCACGTCCGCTCCAGCCTCCCAGGCGGTTAGGATTTCGGTGGGCGTCAAGGTCCCGGGAATCACGATCTTACCATAGCGGTGGCACACCTCGATGAGATCGAGATTTAGATTCGGGCCCACCACGTACTGGGCCCCGGCTAGGATGGCGGCGCGGGCCGTCTCGCCGTCGAGGACTGTGCCAGCCCCCAGTAGGATCTCATCCCCCAGCCTATCAGCCACCTGGCTCATCACCCTTAAGGCTCCCGGGATGGTCATGGTGAACTCGATATTATATACCCCTCCCTCCTTGAGGGCCTCGGCTACCTTTATCAATTGGCTGGCATCCTCCATGCGGATGACGGCGATCACTCCGCACTTTAACATCCGAGAGAGATGCTGTTCCTTGCTGATCACTCAGTGCCTCCTTTCTACTTCTCGTAGACCTCGGGGTTCACTACATAGGGGGGGCGCTTGCCCCGCAGGACCTGCAAGGCGTTCTCCACAGCCAAGGTCCCCATGCGCAGGATCGATTCATGGGTAGCAGCACCGATATGGGGGGTGGCTATGAAGTTTTCCAACTTCACCAGGGGGCTGGCGGTGGCGGGCTCCTCCTTGAAGGCGTCCATCGCTGCCCCGGCGATCCAACCCTCCTGCAAGGCGCGCCAGAGAGCCCCTTCATCAACCAACTCTCCCCGAGCGGTGTTTATCAGATAACTGGTGGTTTTCATGGCTCTGAGTTCCTTCTCCCCGATGAGGTTGGCCCGCTCCGGGGTGAGGGCGCAGTGGAGAGAGATGAAATCCGCCTCTTTTAGCAACCGCTCCAAGGGCAGATATTCCACGCCGTAGCGGTCGGATAGTTCTTTGTCTGGGTATCCGGTCTGCACCACGATCTTCATGTCGAAGGCGAAGGCTCGTCGGGTCACCTCCCTGCTTATCGAACCTAGTCCCACTATACCCACCGTTTTCCCTGCCAGTTCGGTCCCCATCACCCGGTTCCAAGAACCCTCCTTGACGATCCTATCATGCTGGGGGATGCGCCTGGCTAAGGATAACATGAGGCCCAAGGTCAACTCGGCTACGGCAATGCTGTTCGTCCCCGGCGTGTTGGTGACCACTACCCCTGCCGCTGTAGCGGCCCTTAGATCGACCCTATCCACTCCCACACCATACCGAGAGAGGACCTTGAGTTTCGGAGCGGCCTCGATCACTTTTGCCGTCACCTCGTCTAAGCCCAGGATGGCCCCCTCCACATCTCTTATCAGGTCTACCATCTCCGCCTCTTTCAGGGGGCGATCCAGGTGGCTCTCTACTACCTGGTAGCCGGATTGCTCCAAGAGTTCCTTATGTCTCCCTGGGGTCTTGATGAAGGAGCGAGCGGTAACTAATATCTTCATAATATCTCCCCCTATTTCAGGATCGACATCCCGCCATCGACGGAGATCGCCTGGCCGGTACACCAATCGGACTCCTCGGAGGCGAGATAGAGGACCGCTCCGGCGATATCTTCTGGTTGCCCCAGCCGGCCTAGGGGGGCGCTGGCGGCCAGTTCCTCCCTCTGAGCCGCATCCGTTGCTCCCAGGAGCATATCGGTGTAGGTGGGGCCTGGACAGACGGCGTTCACCGTGATCTTATAAGGGGCTAATTCGATGGCCATGCAGCGGGTCAAGGCCAGTATGGCCCCCTTGGAGGCGCTATAAGCCGCATGGTAGGGCTCACCGACCACAGCGGCTTTAGAGGAGATATGGACGATCTTGCCTTTCTTCCTCCTCATCATCTCCGGGACTACCCCTTGGGAGGGGAGGACGGTGCCCATGACGTTGACAGAGAAGAGCCTTTGCCACATCTCCTCACCCTCCTCGGTGAAGGGCGCGCCCTCATGGATTCCGGCGTTGTTAACCAGGATGTCGATTTTGCCGAACCGTTCCAACGTGGCTTCTACCACCCTCTCCACATCGACTCTGTTGCTGACATCGGCTTTCACAAATATGGCTTCTCCTCCTCCCTTCTCGATCTGCCGTACGACCTCTTCGCCATTAGTGGTATCGATATCCAGGACCACCACCTTGCCCCCTTCCCTGGCCAAGGCCAGGGCTATGGCTTTTCCCATCCCTCGGCCGGAACCGGTGACGATGGCCACTTTATCCCTGAACCTCATCTTCTCCTCCTTCCATGAAGATCACCTTGTTGAAGAACTCCCTTTCCTCTTTCATCATGATGAAGGCCTCTTTCGCTTGCTGGAGGGTGAACCTATGGGTGATGAGGGGTTTGGTCTGCAACTGCCCCCTAGCCATGTAGGTGAGAGAGGTCTGCCACTCGTATCCAGGGAAGGGGGCCGAATAGGAGTTCCAGGACCCATAGATGGTCAACTCCTCCCTAACGAGCCGCTCCACCGCCGCCCGGCATAGATGCACCTCCCTTTCTGGTATGCCCAAGTAGAGTACTCTGCCTCCCTTTCGCGCCAGATCTAAGCACGACTCCTGGGCTTTCGCGGTCCCCGCGGTTTCCACCACCAAGTCCACACCTCGCCCCAGGGTGCCCTCATATATCGTTGCTTCCGCTTCCTCTTCCAGGCAGGGTTGAGCCCCCAGGCTCTCGGCTACCTTGAGTCTCGCCGCCGCCAATTCGATGGCGAAGATCCGTCCGGCTCCCATTATCCTGGCTAGTTGGATGGCTAGGAGCCCTAGGGGCCCTGCTCCTACCACGGCCACATCTTCGCCGGGCGAGATCCCTGCTCTCCCCAGACCGTGAAGGATAACCGCCGTGGGCTCCAACATGGCTCCAGCCTCATAATCCACCTGGGGAGGCAGGAGCACTAGGTTCTCCACAGGGGCGGTAATATATTCGGCATAGGCGCCCTGGGTCCGAGAGCCGAGGTAATTGTAATCGTCGCAGAGGGAGTATCTCCCCCGCTGGCACCATTCGCAGCGCCAGCAGGGGAGGAGAGGGGCGACGGCATAGCGCTCTCCAACCTGCACCCTTTTGACCTCTTTCCCTACCTCGGCTACCTGGCCGGCCACCTCATGGCCTAGGACTATGGGGTAGAAATAGGCTGCATCTCCTAAGGCTCGAGATAGATCAGAGGAGCAGATCCCCGCCGCCTTCATCTCTATTAAGGCTTCACCGGGGCCCGGATGGCGGAGGGGTAGATCCTCATAACGAATATCGCCAGGCCCATGAACCACCACGGCCTTCATGGTCAACCCTCAGGGGGCGAGGGGAGGCGGGCTAGATCTTGGTAGGTTGGTCGCAAGGTATCGAAGAGGGAGATGTAGAGGTCGACCAACGGCCGATAGTAGGCGTGATGCTCAGGTCGAGGTTCCAGGCGGCTGGTGGGCTCCACGAACCCCTTGGCTGTGGCCTTAAGGTCGTCGAAGACGCCCACCGCATAGCCGGCCACTATGGCTGAGCCTAGGACGGCGTACTCCTGGCGGTTCAGTTGCACATAGGGGAGGCCCAAGACATCGGCCTTGATCTGGTTCCAAAAGTCGCTCCTGGAGCCTCCGCCGATGACCCGGGCCTCTTTGAACTCCAAATCGGGTAGGAGACTCTTCTCGATATCGAGATAATAGGCGTACTCGTAGGCTACACCCTCCAGAAGGGATCGATAGAGGTGTTCCTTTCTATGGCTCCAGGTGAAGCCCAGCCATAACCCTCGCAGATCCGGGTCGCTGGGGGTTACACGCCCCCCCAGATGGGGAAGAAAGAGGAGGGAGTTGGAACCGGGAGGTACGGAGGCCGCGGCCGCATCTAAGATGGCGTAGGGGTTTCCTCTCTTTTGCTCCGCTTTCGCTTTCTCCTCCTTGGCCAACTCGTCCCGGAACCAACGCAAGTTTAGGCCACCGCCATTGATATAGGCCAAGGCGTACCATAGATCCTCAGGTACCAACCGGCCGGTGAAAAGGGTCTTGTGTTCCAGGTCAGGGGTATATCGGTCTATGCAGATGGAGAAAACGGAGGCGGTCCCGGCCACGTCGAAGGCCATCCCTGCCTCCACCATGGCCGCTCCAAGCATGCCTGCGGCCTGGTCCCCACACCCAGCAGCAATGGGGGTGCCGACCAAGAGCCCACAACCCTCCGCCGCTTCAGGGGTCAATTGACCGATGATCTCCCAAGGCTTGACTATGCGAGGCAACTTTTCTATAGGGATGTCGAAGAGGTGACATAACTCTTCGCTCCACTTGGCCTCCCTCGTGTCGCTGAAGCAGGAGAAGTGAATATAGGTATAGTCAACAAAGGCCTCATCTCCTTTGAGCCCTGCCATCCGCCCCGCTACGTAGCAGCCGGGCACCACGAATTTATGGATCCGGGAGAAGATCTCCGGCTCCTCGTTCTTCCACCACAAGATCTTAGGCCCATGGGAGTAGGTAGGTGGCCCGCCGGTCTTTTCGATGATGAGATCTTGGTGTTCTTTCATGCGGTCTATGTAGGGCTTACACCTGGTGTCTAGCCAGGAGTCGTAAATCGTAGGCGTCTGCCACTGGGCATCGATGGAGCCGATCCCGGCCATCTGGCCATCGAAGGCCAGGGCCGCTACCTCCCCAGGGTTTACCCCGCTCTTCTCCAAGCACTCCTTAATGGTACGGAGCGAGGAGAGGTAGAAATCCTCCGGCTCCTGCTCCACCCACCCCGGCTTGGGGTAGAGGAGTTTCGACTCCTCAAAAGCAAGGGCCACCAAGTTGCCCTCGATGTCAAAGATGGCGGCCTTGGTGCCCATAGTTCCCAGATCCACGCCGATGAGGTAGCAGTTCGCCATTTCATCACCTCTTTTCGCGCTTGGGATTGGGGATGAGTACAGGCTTCCCCTCTCTCTCCACCACTACCTTAGCGAAGCCCCGCTTCTCTATGTCGCCGTAGTTGTGGCCTGCATCGGCAGGGTAGACGCCGAAAAAGATGAACTCCTCCTGGCTGGTATTCACCATGCGGTGCGCCCAGTAGGGAGGGATGTAGGTTACGGTGCCTGGCTTTACGGGGAAGGCTTTGAACTCTCCACCCTTAGTCTCCAGGAGGAGATAGCCTCGCCCCCGCAACCCCAAGTATATCTCTGCCCTATCTTCCTTCTCGTGGAAGTGGCCTTTGGTCATATAGTATTCGTCGCCTACTTTGCCAGGCTGAATGATAGTGGTAACCACCAAGAGTTGCCCATTTTCAAAGGGCACGTCGTACTGATATACCTCGTATAACAGAGGGTCTCCTCCCTTGATGGCCTCCTCCGAGGCTGCCTCATCTACGTACATCCCCCGCATATCGCTGAGATGGCGCTCTGTAACGTTGTTGCAGGGATCCAACACTCCGCGCTGGAAATCGACTCTCGTACTGAAAGGCAAAATCGGCTCCCCCACACGATCACCCCCATATCCACATTACCCTTCCGGGAGATCTATGCGTATATGCTTCATCTGTAGATACTCTTCCACAGCGTGGCTCGAGTTCTCGACCCCGATGCCGCTCTGTTTCCAGCCTCCATAGGGAAAAGCCACTTCGCCGCCCGAGACGTTGTTGATCCCCACGGTGCCATATTCGAGGCGTTCCGCCGCCATGATGGCCTTAGCCAGGTCCTTGGTATAGACATAGGCTACTAGCCCGTATGGACTGTCATTGGCGTACCCTATCGCCTCCTCCAGGCTTGCCACAGCCATGATCGGGGCTACGGGGCCGAAGGTCTCCTCCCTCATCACCTTCATCTCGTGGTTCACATCTACCAAGACGGTGGGCTCGAAGAAGAACCCCTTGGCATACTCCTCCCCGGGTGGCTCCCGGCCGCCGCAGAGTATCTTCGCCCCCTTACTCACGGCATCACGGATATGGTCTTTCGTCTTTTGGCGCCCCTCTTCGTTGGTCATAGGGCCCAGATCGGCATCGGGGTTCTTCAGCCCATCGGCGATGACAAGTTTCTTTGTCCCCTCCACGAACTTATCTACGAAGGCTTGGTATATGGAGTGGTGTACATAGATGCGATTGATGGCATTGCATATCTGCCCCATGTTACGGAAGGAGCGATAGATGCCTCCCTTCACCGCCGCATCGAGGTCGGCATCTTCGCAGGCGATGAGGGGGCAGTGGCCACCCAGTTCCAGGGAGAGGTGCTTGAGACCTTCGGCGGCGAGGCGCATGATCTCCTTGCCGGTCTCCGTCTGGCCGGTGAGGGCTACCTTTCGACATAAGGGGTTCATGACTAGGGCCTTCCCCACCTCGCTGCCAGGCCCGGTAACGATGTTCACCACCCCTGGCGGGGCCCCGGCCTCTTGCAGGAGGGCTATGAATCGGGTGGCGGCCAACGGTGCCTCGCTGGGCGGCTTAGCCACTACGGTGCAACCGGCGATGAGGGCTGGCCCCAACTTCCAAGAGAGGAGAAGCACGGGATAATTCCAAGGCCCGATGGCCACCACCACCCCTATCGGTTGCTTAATGACGATGCTTCGCCGGCGGGGAGAATCGGCGGGTATGGTTTCGCCGAGTATCCTCCGCGCTTCCTCTGCGAAGTACTCCAGGGCCTCCGCCGAGGCTTCGATCTCTCCTCTCGCTTCTTTGAGAGGCTTGCCTTGCTCCATCGTCAAGACCCGCCCCAACTCCTCTTGCCGCTCCCGAGCCAACTGAGCAGCTTGGCGTAGTATGGTGCCCCTCTTGATAGGCGGCAAGATGCTCCACCCCTTGAACGCTCGATCTGCCGCCTCCAAGGCCTTCTGGGCATCCTCAGCCTTTCCCTTGGGAACATGGGCGATTACCTCGGAGGTGGCGGGGTTGATCACCTGGAAGGTCTCGCCCCCCTGGGCATCCACCCATTCTCCATCAATTAACATACGAGGTTCTTCGATCATCTTTGAATGCTCCTTTGCATGCCTTACGGGGTTATCAATACCTTCATCGCCTTCTTAGAAGCAGCCAAAGTGAAGGCCTCCTCTATCTCCGATAGGGGAAAGCGGGCAGTGATGAGAGGAGAGAGATCGACCTTCCCAGAGGCTATGATTTCCATACTTTTTCTGTACTGATAGTTGCTGGAACCGGTGGTCCCCGTGACCACCAGTTGCTTATAGTGGACTCTATTGGAGTTGAAGTTTATGAATTCTCGACCTTGGGGGAGGCCACCGAAGAAGTTGATACGGCCCTGGGGTGCTGCCAAGTCCAGCGCCTGCTCCTGGGCGGCAGGCGAGGGGGCAGCCACGATGATGACATCGACCCCCCGACCGTTGGTGGCCTCTCCAATGGCCGCCGGAAGGTCCTCCTTCGCGGGGTTGATAGCCAGATCGGCTCCCAACTCCTGGGCTTCAGTGAGGCGCTCTTCGATCACCTCACTGATGATAACCTTTGATGCTCCACTCAAGGAGGCCAGGAATATATGCATGATGCCGATGGGACCGGCTCCTATGATGAGTACCGAATCGCCAGGCTCGATTTGGCAGGCGCGCGAGCCGTTGTAGCAGCAGGAGAAAGGCTCGTTTAGGGCTGCCTCCTCAAAGGAGACCCCTTCGGGGAGGGGCACGATATTCCCCTGGCGAATTGCCTCCTTCGGGATAAGCATATATTCGCTGAAAGCCCCATCGAGGCTGATGCCGAAGGCTTCATATGTAGGGCAGAGGTGGTTATGCCCTTGAATGCATTGTTCACAAACTCCGCAGCCTATGTTGGGGGCGATGGCGATCCTCATCCCTGGGGTAAGGGATTTCACCCTCGACCCCACCGCTGCCACCTCTCCGGCGAATTCGTGTCCTAGGATGCGGGAGGTGCCTGGAGGTATCTTGAAATGGCCGGAGGAGTGGATCCTGAGGTCGGTGCCACAGATGCTCGCGGCCCTCACCCGCAGGAGGGCCTCCTCATCGCTGATGGTGGGGCGAGGCACCTCCTCCACTCGTATCTCTCCTACATCGTGATAGACCGCGGCCAGCATGACCTTGTTCTAGCCTCCATTGAAGGGCAGATCCACGGGCCTCCCGGTCTCTATAGAGCGATTCGCTGCCAAGACACCTTCCAAGGCTCTTTTCCCATCCTCGCCCGTTACCGCGGGCTCTTCTTCTTTGATTATACATTCCACGAAGTGGCGAGCCTCGGCTATATACGCCTCTCGGAAGCGCTCTCGCCATCCCCGGAAGTTGGAAGCCACGAGGCCACTCTTTTTCGTGCAACTCACCACGGCCATCTCTTGGAGTTCGCCGATGAGGATCACCCCCTCGCTCCCCAAGACCTCGGCCCGGGCATCATAACCATAGTCCACAGGACAGCCGCCTTCTATAATTCCTAGGGTTCCATTCTTCAAGCGGAGGGAGACTATAGCGTTGTCGTAGAAACCAGGGAACTCTTCCTTGAGGTCGAAGCACTTGAGGGTGTTGGCCTCGGCGTAGATCCTCTCGAACTCGCTTTCCGCCAGCCAGCGGATGGTATCGAAATCGTGACTGTTTACCTCCGCCAACATGCCGTTGCTGGTGCGTAGGTCGCAAGCCCACCGCGGCGGCAACCCTGGCCCGCGGGTGAGAGAACGGACCAGCATGGGGCTTCCGATCTCTCCGCCCTCGATCCGCTCCTTGGCAGCGCGAAAAGCGGGGTCAAAGCGGCGCATGAAGCCCATCTGTAGTTTGACCCCTGCCTCGTCAGCAGCCCGGATCATCTCCTCGGCCTCCCTCAGGGTGAGGGCCATGGGTTTCTCACAGAAGATATGGATCCCTGCTTTGGCGACAGCGATGGCGATCTCGGCGTGGGTGAAGGTGGGCGTGGTGATGCAGATAGCATCGATCTCCGCCCTCTCTAAGGCCTGACGGAGATCGGAGAAAAAAAGGTCAACACTCAGATCCTTTGCCCTTTTCTCAGCCAATTCCAGATCGGCGTCCACGATGGCGACCAAGGAGGCTCCTGGCACGTTGTTCTTAAAGTTCGTGGCATGCACCATACCTGCACGCCCGACACCGACGACGCATACCTTCACGGGGTTCACTTTTAAGTTCCTCTCAGAGAACAGAAAGGCGTCCCGAGCTCGCGCACAGGGAGGAAAGACCTCCCAAAAAGCACACAGATCAAGTTCCCTAAACCTCTAATAATTGCTGCTGTGATATCTTCCACCTGGGATCACCCCGCGGCACTTTCTCCTCTGCTATTCCTTCTCCAGACGAGGCAATATCTGATCACGGCTCTTGATGATGATCGCCGGTCGTCCTTCATAGCTCTCAATCGTCCCTACAATCCGCACACACTTCTTGCCGGCCAAGTCAGAAAGATCGAGGTCATGCGAAACGCCATAAAACGAACGTGGTTCGTTACTCATAATCACGAGGAAGGCTCCGTCCGACTTGTCAACAGTACTCTAGTCCGCAGTTCTACGTAGAAAGGCGAAGGATGGCCCTTGACACACCAGCATACTCTGGACAGCTAGCAGTATACTGAAGGATTCGCCAATTGGCAAATGGCGAGAGAAAATTCTACGGACCTCGGTACCAAGTGAGGAAAAGCCGCATCTTCTGGTATCGTAGAGAGACCATCCCCTCTACCGCGAGGTCCGTATGCTCTCATATTACCACCTCTGGAAAATGAACCCAACTGAGGCCAGAAGGCTCCTACTCCAAGACTATCAGGAGACCAAAAGCTACTCCCAAACGGCCAGGAACTTCGCCACTCACCGTCGCATCGTCCGCAGGTGGGTGAAAAGGTACCAAGGGGAAGGAGAGGCAGGGTTGGAGAGCCTTTCTCCCATACCTAAGAGTCAACCCACTCGCCTAGAGCCTCATCTGGAGATGCTCATCTTACGCCTCCGGGATTCCTCAGCCTTCGGCCCCAAACGCCTCCACTACTGGCTGAAGAGAAACCTCCACATAGAAGTGGCCATCTCTACTATCGCCAAATACCTCCATAAACATGGCCTCACCAAGAAACACCTTAAAAGGGGAACTGGTAGAAGCTTTGATTGGGAAAGCCTTCCCCTCTTCTCTGTCCTTCCTGGATACCAAGGAGATCATGGATAGTGATACCTTCACCCAGGAGGAAAAGAGGGTCTACAAACGCTTAGGGCTCCCTCTCTACCAATTCACCGCCATCTTCCCTAGAACCAGAGCCAGGTTCATCTCCTTCTCCTTCCAGAACACCAAAAAGGCTTCTTTGAACTTCTTAGAGTACATATTCTCCCACCTGGAGAGTCATGATGCTCCTTTCGAAGAGACCATCTACCTCCAGAGCGACTGGGGAGTAGAATACGGAGGCCATCAGAAAAGGAGCCTTAGGCGATACGACCAAGAACTCCATGGGCTCAACTTGAGAAGAACCCCTCCCTTCATTCACCTTCATACCAGGAAGGGAAAGCCGGAGGATAACGGCTTCGTGGAGCGCTTCCATCGCACTGACGATGAGGAGTTCTATCGCCTGGAGAAGAGAGGTTTCAAGAACCTCAAAGAGTTCATGCTCAAAGCCTCGGAGTGGACCTACTACTACAACTATGACCGCTCTCATGATGGCTTAGGAGGGAAGAGCCCTGCTGAGGCCCTCCATGAGATAGAGCCCAAATTGCCAAAGGAGATCCTCTTCTTGCCTCCCATCATTTTAGACGATAGAATCACTCTCCTAGGGGGTGGTATCGAGGTCTATAGATATTACACTCACATCTTTCTGAACGAGATCAACCCCAAAGCGAGTATAGCATACGGAAATCGATTCGGCTAGCGTGGTGCACAAGCCCCTGACCCAGATTGGTCAGGACAGGCCTTTTTCGAAATCCCGCACCGCCTTTCGCAAGGCGCTTTCGGCATCCACCCCTTTCAGGTTGGCCAAGGCTACCAGGTCGAAGAGAAGGGTGCCCCAGACCTCTTCCGCCTCTTTCCCCGTCAACCGAGATACCTCTTCGAGTCCTTTTCTCACCCTTGCCAATAGTTCCGCTTCGTCTCTCTCAGCCGTTAGACCCCTGGCCGGCGCTACCTGCTCTATCCTTTGGGCTCGGGCCAAGGCAGGCATGGTAATAGGCAGGTCGGCGAATGGCCCCTCGGCTAATTGCCCTTCTCCTCTCTTGATCTCCTGCCAGTGGGAGATCACTTCGCCAGACGTAGTGGCCTCCATCTCCCCGAAGACATGAGGGTGTCTCCGTATCAGTTTGGCGATGATGCCCTGTAGCACATCGGCCATCTTGAACTCCCCACCCTCGGCCGCTATCTGCACCTGTAGCAGGATTTCCAAGAGGAGATCCCCCAACTCCTCGCAAAGCCGCTCTGTATCTTCCAGATCCAAGGCCTCCAGCGCCTCGTAGGCCTCTTCCAGGAGGAAGGGTCGCAGGCTTTTTGGGGTCTGTTCCCTATCCCAGGGACATCCGTCGGGAGCACGCAGCCGGGCCACTATATCTTGCAGGAAAGAGAAGGAAGTTGGGGTGGAGAGGGGAGGGATGAGAAGAGAGGTGAGATGATCGATCTCTTTTTCTTGATCCAGTTCGTGGAGGGGGATCGTGTGTATCTTCACCTCGGCCGTACCAGCCTTCTGAATCAAGGTCACCGGATGATCGTCGGGGTAGAGGTTCATCAAGGTGAGTTTCAAATCAGAGGCTATCGTCCGGCTATAGAGTTGTCCGATAAGGGCTGGGTTATCGGGGTTGAGGGTGGGATGAAGGCAAGAGGCTAGGGTCAGGGCATCGCCGATTTGGAGGCCGACGAGTGGATCGACCCTCAAGAGAGAGAAGATCGGCTCTAAGAAACTCATCCCGGCCACGATACTCACCGCTACCCCTTTCTCCTGGGCTAAGGCCAATATGCGATGCACCGATGCCTCTCCCACCAGGGGGTGACCGGGAACTGCGTAAATGACTCCCTCTGGGCGTTCTCCTAGCCTCGCGATCTCTTGGGCGATCCGCTCGTAGATCTCCTCAAAGGTCTCCGCTTTTTCATAGAGGTGGTCGAAGGAGTGGATCTTAAGATGGTCGGGCAAGGAGTCTACCCCCGGGTGGCGCTTGGTGCGAAGGTAGACCTCCTTGGCCTTCTCCAACAGTTCTCTGGCCCCGCAAGTCATTAGGGAGGGGTCGCCGGGACCCAATCCGATGATAATGATGGCCATAGGTATCACCTCTAAGGGATTGTACCATCGACTAGACCCCATATCAAGGAGAGGCATTGACCTTGACAACAGTAAAGAGGTGCTATAAAATAGGAGTGGTTTGCCGAGGTAGCTCAGTTGGTAGAGCACATGACTGAAAATCATGGTGTCCCCAGTTCGATTCTGGGCCTCGGCATCTAGTGTGCTCTTTGGGCATTAAGTAGGGTAGTTTTCTATACCTGCCCTATGCGTTGTAGGTCGGGTATAGAAACCCGACCTACAGTTTAAATCGGGCGGGGGCAAGCCCCGCCCCTACATTGTATAGAACTGTAATTGAGGCCTTCAGCCCGCTAGGCGAATGTAGGGGAGGCCCTTGCGGCCTCCCGAAAGGTCTTGACGGTTAGAGGCAAATATGTTAGAATAAGCCAAATCTTGAAAGGCGATGAACAGGAGGAGTAAGCGGGCCGGAGTTGGTAGAGAAGGGGGTCAGAGGCTGAAAGCCTCCGCAACGAAAGCCGCTGAAGGTCGCCTGGGAGCCAGAGGACTGAAAGGCCAAGTAAGTTCTCTCGGGTGAGCCCGTTATAGCGAAGAGTGCCGGTTTAAGCCGGAATCGAGGTGGTACCACGGCCCCTTCCGTCCTGGAGATGGAAGGGGTTCTTGTTAGAGGCCGATGATGCCCTCGCACAACCTGTGCCAGGGAGGTTCAAATGGCTAAAGAGAAGATATCCAAGATCTACGATCCTAAAGCGACCGAGGGGGGGCTCTACAAGTTTTGGGAAAGCAAGGGTTATTTTACCCCCCAGGTAGATTGGGAGCAGAAGCCTTTTGTCATCTCCATGCCTCCCTCCAATATAACAGGGGAACTGCATATCGGCCATGCTCTTACCATGACCGTCCAAGACATCATGATCCGTTGGCACCGGATGAGGGGCGAGCCCACCCTCTGGCTGCCAGGCAACGACCATGCTAGCATCGCAACCCATAACGTGATCGAGAGGGGGTTGGAGAAGCGAGAACTGGACGATCTACTCCGTGAGATAGGCTACCCAGTGCCCGCGGAAGGTCGACCCCTAACCCGCCATGATCTGGGCAGGGAGTGGTTTGTCAGGCTAGGCTGGGCCTGGAAGGAGAGGTACGGCGGCTATATAAATCAGCAACTCCGGCGGCTAGGGGCCTCCTGCGACTGGACACGGGAACGTTTCACCATGGATGAAGGTCTCTCAAGAGCGGTCAGGGCCGCCTTCATTCGCCTCTATGAGGAGGGTTTGATCTATCGGGGTAAGTATCTCGTCAACTGGTGTCCTCGTTGTGGAACGGCTATCTCGGACTTGGAGGTGGAGCACGAGGAGGAGTGGGGCAAACTCTACTGGGTGCGCTACCCCCTGGTCGAAGGCGGGTATATCGAGGTGGCTACTACCCGGCCGGAGACGATCCTGGGGGATACGGCGGTGGCTGTCAATCCCGATGATGGGCGGTACAAGGGGTTGGTAGGTAAAACGGCTATCTTGCCCGTCTTGGGTCGTCGCATCCCCATCCTCGCTGACCGAGCCGTGGATATGGAGTTCGGCACTGGGGCAGTGAAGGTCACCCCAGGCCATGATCCCAACGACTACGAGATCGGCCAGCGCCATAATCTGCCCATCGTTAACGCCATGAACCCAGATGGGACCATGAGCGAGGAGGCAGGCCCCTATGCCGGGTTGGATCGGTATGAGGCTAGGGAGCGGTTGCTGGCTGACTTGGAGAAGAAAGGGTTGTTAATAAAAGTCGAGGATCACCTTCACGCGCCGGGGCGGTGTCAGCGCTGTCATACTATGATCGAGCCCCTCATCTCCGAGCAGTGGTTCATCAAGATAAAGCCCCTGGCCGAGCGAGCGTTGGATGCTGTGCGTAAAGGGCGGGTAGAGATAATCCCTGAGCGGTTCACTAAGGTCTATTATAACTGGCTGGAGAATATCCGCGACTGGTGTATCTCCCGGCAACTCTGGTGGGGCCACCGCATCCCTGTCTGGTATTGCAACGATTGCGAGGAGGTTATCGTCTCTATCGACGAACCCCGCGAGTGTACAAGTTGCCAGGGGATGAACCTTCGCCAGGACCCCGATATCTTGGACACCTGGTTCTCCTCGGCCCTATGGCCCTTCTCCACCTTGGGCTGGCCCGATGATACAGAGGATCTCCGCTACTTCTACCCCACGACGGTGATGGAGACAGCCTATGATATCCTCTTCTTCTGGGTGGCCCGGATGATCATGATGGGGTTGGAGTGCGCGGGCGATATACCATTCCATATCGTCTATCTACATGGCCTAGTCAGGGACGAACATGGCGAGAAGATGAGCCGCTCCAAGGGCAACGTTATCGACCCCTTGCAGGTGATGGACGAATATGGCACTGATGCCTTGCGCTTCACCCTCATGACCGGCAGTACCCCCGGCAACGATATGAGGCTCTCTTTAGAGCAAGTGGAGGCCAGCCGCAACTTCGCCAACAAGATATGGAACGCCACTCGCTTCGTCCTCACCAACCTACAAGAAGGGCACCAGTTGCTTCCAGGTGACCCCTGGCATCGAGAGGATCTTGCCTTACCCGACCGCTGGATCCTCAGCCGGCATAACCGTCTCATAAGTGAGGTGAACCGCCTCATGGAAGGGTATCAATTTGGCGAGGCCGGGCGACAGATATACGAGTTCCTTTGGGGGGAGTATTGCGATTGGTATATCGAAGCCAGTAAAGTGGCTCTTTATGGCGACGACGAGAAGGCGAGGGAGAGAACGCGCCACGTCCTAGTCTACGTGTTAGAACGCACATTGCGACTCTTGCATCCCTTCATGCCCTTCGTCACTGAGGAGATATGGCAGCACCTTCCTCACGAAGGGGAGAGCCCCATGATCGCCCCTTGGCCGGAGGCGGGGCCGGTAGATGAGGAGGCGGAGCGAGCACAGGAGAGCCTCTGGGAGCATATTCGTGCTATCCGCAACTGGAAGGCTGAGGAGAAGTTGGGGCCCGGCCTCGTGCTCCTGTCGCACACAGGGATAAGCCACGACTTATTTATCGGAGAAAGGGCGACCTTTGAGAGGTTAGCTGGGGTGCAGGAGAAAGATTGGGTGGCCGTGCTAACAAGGAGCCTTGATGGCCCTACCATCGTGACTGGCCCCTTTTCTACCGTTCTGGAGATCCAAGTAGATAAAGGCAAAGAGCGAGCTCGTCTGAGCAAGGAGATGGAATGGCTGGATAGGGAAATCGCCAGGGCGAAGGCCCTCCTAGATAATGAGAAGTTCAGGGCCAAGGCCCCTCTCGGTGTGCAAGAGCGGGAGCAGGAGAAATTGGCCAGATTTGAGGAGGAGAAGGAGAGGCTCTGCAAGAAGTTGGAGGAACTTTCTTAGGTGAGGGTTATCGCCGGAATAGCCAAGGGGAGAAGGCTGAAATCTCTGCCCGGCTCTGCTACACGTCCCATCACCGACAGGGTGAAGGAGGCCCTTTTCGACATCTTGGGCTCTAGGTTGGAAGGGGCACACTTCCTCGACCTTTTCGCCGGCACGGGGAGCGTAGGGATAGAGGCCCTTAGCCGAGGAGCAGAAAGAGCCGTCTTCGTAGATCAGGGTCGAAAGGCAGTTGAGTTGATCAAGGAAAACCTTGCTCTGACTGGCTTGACGGATAGGGCTCGAGTCATACGGCAGGATGTCTTTCGCTTTATCCGGAGGGAGGCAGTGGCCCCCTTCGATATCGTATATCTAGCGCCGCCCCAGTATCGAGGGCTGTGGGCCGAGACCTTGCGGGCTTTGGACAGCCGTCAAGGGATCGTGAGACCAGAGGGCTTGATTATCGCCCAGATGCACCCTAAAGAATTTCAGGAGTTAAGGCTTGAAACCTTAGGACTCCAAGAGCGTAGAAAGTATGGGAGCACTCTCCTTTGCTTCTATTCGCCAAAGGGGCAGAAGCCCTCTTAGGATAGGACTTTTTGGCCCTTCCCTTGAACCCCCCAATTGGGGTATAATATTTTTGATACTTAGCCCACCCGGAGGAGAGAAACGATGAGTAGAAGGCTCTCTATAGCGGTCATCCTCATCCTGTTTTTGACCCTAGTAGGAGGTGCACAGGCTCAGGACAAGGAATACTATTGGAACCGGCTGGACGTGGATATCACCGTGCAGAAGAACTCCGATATACTCATCACCGAGACCTGGGAACTCACCTTCACGGAAGGGAGTTTCCATTACATCTATCGCAGTATCCCCACCGACCGCTTAGAGGATATAAGCCTAGTGAAGGTCTTAGTCGACGGCCAGAAGATGGTGCCCGGCCGAGAGACCCCTTACACCTACGAGACCTATTACGATGATGATGACTACGTAATAAAGGTCTATTTCCCCTATACCCAGGATTCCACCCATACCTATCTCATCAGTTACCTAGTTCAAGGCGGCCTCCGTATCTACGAGGGCGGTGACCAGCTTTGGTGGAAGGCGATCTTCTCGGATCGCGATTTCCCTATCCGTTCCTCCACGGTGACCGTCCATCTCCCGGAAGGGGTGAGCGAGGTCCAGAATGTAGCCACCTACGGCTGGGAGGCTTCAATCGACGTCCGCGACCCAAGGACGGTGATCTTCGTGGCCCAAGATATAAGCCCTGGTCGGGAGTTGGAGGTGAGGGTGCAGTTCCCTCATGGCGTTGTCGTGGGGAGCCCGCCCTCTTGGCAAGCGGCGGACGATTTTAGGGCCTCGGTTCGCCCCTGGGCCACCTTGGGCTCTCTCTGCCTGGGCGTCTTCATACCGTTAGGCGCTTTCCTGGGGCTCTATATCCTCTGGTATACTAGGGGGCGGGATCGCCCCATCCGGATGCCCGCCGACTACCTGGCCGAGCCGCCCAGCGACCTTCCCGCCGGTGTGGTGGGCACCCTCCTGGATGAGCGGGCCGATATGAAAGATATCGTGGCCACCATCGTTGATTTGGCGCGGCGCGGGGTGATCCAGATGAAAGAGGTGGAGGAGCCAGGCTTTTTGGGGATCGGCAGCCACAGGGACTTCAATTTCCAGAGGGTGGGCTTGGGAGAGGGAAAGGAAGAAGGGCTGAGAGGGTATGAGCGCACATTATTGAAGAGGTTTTTTGGGGGTCGCTTCGCCGTGAACCTCTCCGACCTTAAGAATAAGTTTTACACCGCCATACCCAAGTTGCAGAAAGAGTTGTATGAGGAGGTGGTAAAGGCGGGCTTCTTCGCCCAGAGCCCGGAACGAACGCGCAATATCTACACCGGCTTAGGTTGTGTGGGGATCGTCCTCTCCGGGCTTTTGGGTATCTGTGCCATGGTCGCTTTGGGCGATATCACCGGTCTGGCGATCTTCCCCTTCATCGGGCTGGGGTTAGCCTTCCTGGGCCTGATGATCTTCGGGCGGTTCATGCCTGGCAAGACCAGTGAAGGGTCGATGGAGGCGGCGAAATGGCGGGCCTTCAAGCGCTACTTGCAGGAGATCGAGCGCTACACCGACCTCAAGGAAGCCAAGGATATATTCGATAAATACTTGCCTTACGCTATCTCCTTCGGCCTGGAGCAGGATTGGGTGCGCAAATTCGCTGCCGCAGGTGCTCCCGCTCCCGATTGGTATTCCCCATACCCTCCCCTCGTCTACACTGGAGGGGGAGGCAGGGCCAGGGGGCCAGCCGGTGGTAGCAGAGGGGTAGGGCTGCCCTCTCTGCAAGGGGTGAGCGACAGTATGGCCTCCTCGCTCCAGTCGATGAGCGATGGGCTGGTCTCACTCCTCAACTCCGCTGGCTCCACCCTCTCCAGCGCGCCTAGTAGTTCGGGCGGTGGTGGCGGCTGGAGCGGAGGTGGAGGCGGCGGAGGCGGGGGAGGCGGCGGCGGAGGCGGCGGTGGTGGTGGCGCCGGCTAAGCATAATCTCTCAAGGAGGCAGAGATCGTGATCGGGCAAGGAAGAGTGGTGGGGGTGATCCTCATCATCGTGGGCTTGGTTTTGGGTACTGTCTGTAGCCTCTGGTTATTTGGCAATGTAGCCGGAGGCCAGATGCAATTTACAGGCTTCCTTTTAGGCTTGGCGGGGATCGTGATCTTCTTGGTGGTCCCCTTGCTCGGTGCGGGTGGTTATCTCCTCATTCGGGGCCGAGAGGAAGCCCGGGAGTTCGCCGAGGTGGAGAAGGAGAAGAGGGTCCTAAACATGGTTCAGACCCAAGGAAGGGTGAGGCTCTCCGACGTGGCTTTAGAATTGAACGTGAGTGGTGCCCAGATGAAAGGTTACATCTACGACTTGGTGGGGAAGGGGCTCTTCACCGGCTATATCGACTGGAAGGAAGGGGTCCTCTACGCCAAAGAGGCGGCAGAGATGCGCACTAATAAGTGCCCCAACTGTGGTGCCACGCGTGAGTTCGTGGGCAAAGGCATAGTCAAGTGCCAATACTGCGGGGCGGAACTCTTCTTATAAGGAGGGAGCATGGATCTGAAGGAAAGGGTATTTGGTGCCCAGGAAGCGTTGGAGAGGCTCGTTAGGGCCATCCCCGGCTACAAAGGGTACAAAGAGAAGGAGTTGCGCCGCGAGGCGGATAAACTCCTGCGGATGCACCTCGCGCGCCGTTTCGAGGAGCAGCGGGGAAGACTCACCGGGATCCAGTCTAGGCTTGTCGAAGCGGGGGAACTTAAGGCTGTGATGGCCTTAGAGCGGGCCATGATGAGACTACAACTCCTCATCGACCGTCTTAAGACGGCTCCTTATGGCCATGCCGGTCTCTTTGACGCGGTGAAGGTGAAGCAGGAGGAGTTGGATGCTCTCTGTAATTATGACTACGCTCTTGCTGGAGGGGCAGATAGGGTGGCGGAGAAATTAGATAATCTGTCCACCGTCACGGCGGCGGAGGTGATAGCCGCGGCCGGCGAGGATCTGGTCACCGTCCTTGAGGAGATCAACACCACCTTCACTAGGAGGATGGATGTGATCCTCGGCCTGGCGGAGACCAAATAGAGAGACCTAATTTGGCAGAGGATCAAACTAGATAGGGGAGGAGAGAGATGCCCAGGATATTTGACATAATCGAATGGTTTGACCCTTCAGGGAGGGAGATGGTGCATCGTATCCCGGAGCAGGGCTCTGGGGATTTCCGCATCGGCTCGCAAGTGATAGTTCGGGAGGCCCAGGAGGCGGTCTTCTATCGCGATGGGAAGGCGCTGGATACCTTTGGGCCTGGGCGACATACCATCGCCACGGCTAACATACCACTGTTAGTGAACCTCATCGGGAAAGCCTTCAGCGGTGAGACCCCCTTCAAAGCCGAGGTCTATTACGTGAACATGCGGGAGTTCTTGGACCAGAAGTGGGGGACGCCGGAGCCCATCGCCCTGAAAGATGCCGAACTGGGGATGGTCAGGCTCAGGGCCTTCGGCACCTACTCCATGCAGGTAAAAGAGCCTCAACTCTTCGTGGTCAAAATCGTAGGCACGCAGGGGCTATACGATACCCCGGATATCGAGAATTTCCTGCGGAGCATCATCATCTCCAATATGGCCGATCTCTTAGGCGAGGCGAAGAAGAGCCTCTTCGAACTCCCCAGTATGTACAATGAGATCGCGGCCGGGACAAAAGCCCAGGCTCAGGACGATTTCGAGGCTTTGGGGATTACCCTTAAGTCGCTCTACGTCTCCAACATCAGCGCCACGGAGGAGACAGTCAAGGCTATCGATGAGCGAGCGGCCATGGGGGCTATCGGCAATATGCAAGCCTACCTTCAGTTCAAGGCTGCTAGGGCTTTGGAGGAGGCGGCCCGTGCCCCTGAGGGCGCAGGAGGCTTGGCCCAGGCAGGTATGGGCCTGGGAGCCGGAGTGGGCATGGGAGCCATGATGGCCGGGATGATGACTCAGGCTATGCAGGCGGGCGTCCAACCCACTATGCTTTGCCCCGGTTGCTCCGCTCAGATACCAGCCAATTCCAAGTTCTGCCCTAAGTGTGGGGCCAAGATAGGGGAGGCGATGATCTGCGCCAACTGTAAGGCCGATGTCCCTCCCGGCTCCAGGTTCTGCCCCAACTGCGGGACTAAGATAGGGTAGGGAGGCACAGAGAGAGGTTTGGGGGAGGGTGCAAGGCTCACTCTCCCCCTATTCTCTGAGAGTTGATTTCCGGCGGTAGCAGAAGGTGATTTCTGCCGCCACGAATTAGTGTACCATCCGTCTCTGTGAAGCCTGGGAACGTTAGGCAAGATTCCTGATTCCTTAGTGTGCTGTGTAGATATGGAGATAATCAAGAGCTCAAGACACCGAAAGATAATAGGCAACTTTGGTGAAAACCTGCTATGCAATTGGCTATCTCGATCGGGATTCGAGGTAACAATTGTTGATCACACAGGAATAGATATTGTGGCCTACAACCCATTGACAAAGCAACGACTTGGCATCACTGTCAAGTCAAGAACAAGGACTCTTGGAAAAGAGGAAACCAGTGTTAACATATTCTCCTATCGGAAGGCAAAGAATGACCGGCAGAAACTATTAGACGCCTGCAAAGCCTTTGCTTGCGAGCCGTGGATAGCAGTTTACGTAGAAACCTCCGAGTCCGCTGATCTCTATCTTACAAGTTTGAAGAACTACGATGACAAATATCGTGGCAGGGAAGGAAAGGCCATTGATACCTGGAAAATGAAGAAGAAACACAAAGAGCGGTACGAAGAAGAGCCTGATGTCAAGCACATTAGAATTGACTTCTGCGCTAGGAATTGGGATTGGTGTCGGTGAGAACGTTTTCCGTGCTGTGAGAAGTTGCCTTCTGACAGCCAAAAGCGTCAGATGGTAACATCTGACGCCACTAGAGAATTCGATATCACACAAGAGAACTGTGCACTTCAAGTCATTGATATGCGGGACTGGCTACCATACCCTTTAGAACCCCATCATGGGGATAATCACTCAGCTAGTCTAAACTCGAGTATAAGGAGGATCGCTCATGCTCGGTTATTGTGGAATTAACTGTGATATTTGTCCTGCGTACAGGGGGATTGTGAACAGTGACATCTCTTTGTTAGAGAAGGCAGCGGGTTCGTTCTGGAGCGGTGCTTATTCGGCAAAGGATTGGGTATGTCTTGGGTGTCAGCCTGCCGATCAGCCTTTCCTTGCTAAATTCTGCGCCGAATGCAAAATTAGGGTCTGCGCTACTGGAAGAAAAGTCCAGAACTGTGCCGCTTGCACTGACTTCGAGAATTGCTCGCAGTTGCACGAATTCATTGAGGGCGAATCTGAGGAGCTTGTCTGGAGAATGATGTTATTACGGGAGCGTTTCCTTGACAGGCAATCACAGAAGGATGCCTAATCCAAAAATGGCAGTGTATCTCATAACCCACATGGCGTGGCCTAACAAGCGGATGCAGCCGACCCGGCTGTCGTGGGGCGCTATTGAGGGAGATCGTCGTTGCGGCTGGTTGCGCGACCGAGCGTGCTTCCGAATATTGGAATAGCTATCCCACTGAACTGTTCAACGGAAGAGCTTCCCGTGGGCTTGAAGATGTCAGTGTGCCCCTGGCAACGCTATCCCAGTACGGACAGCCCCTTGCGAGCAAGGCTGGAAGGGGCTGCTTGTGAAGATGAAGTCTGATGCACCTCTGCCGTCTATTGTAGTATAATAATAGGCCATGTCTTCATCTGGAAGGGAGAGTTCTATGCGTTTCGATGGTCGGGCGTACGATGAGATGCGAGCGGTGAAGATCACCCCAGGCTATCTAGATTATCCGGAGGGTTCGGCGCTCATAGAGGTGGGGGAGACCCGCGTCATCTGCACCGCTACTGTGGAGGAGATGGTACCCCATTGGTTGAAAGAACAAGCACAGGGGTGGATCACCGCCGAGTACGCCATGTTGCCCCGCTCTACCCGCCAGCGCACCCCTCGAGAGACTAGAGAGTTGGGCGGTCGAACCCTGGAAATCCGTCGCCTCATCGGTCGAGCCTTGCGTGTGGCCGTGGACCTCCGCCTCTTGGGAGAGCGGACAGTGATCATAGATTGCGACGTCCTCCAGGCCGATGGGGGGACACGCACGGCCGCCATCACCGGGGGTTATGTGGCCCTGGCTATGGCCCTTCGTAAACTGATAAAAGGAGGGCTCCTCCCATCCAGCGTGCTCAAGACCCAAGTGGCTGCTGTCAGCGTGGGGGTGTTGCAGGACGAGCCCCTCCTAGACCTCACCTATGAAGAGGATTATCAGGCGCAGGTAGATTTCAATGTAGTGATGACCGCGGAAGGGGAGTATGTGGAGGTGCAGGGCACCGGAGAGGGTGGGCCTTTCTCTCGCCAGGTAATGGATAGGCTTTTGGAGTTGGCCCAGAAGGGTATAGATGAGTTGCTGGTGGCACAGAGGGAAGCGTTGAAGGGGTATTAGAAAAACCCGTAGGCATTTGCGTACCGGTTCAAGACTCTCTAGTTGGCCGCTCAGGCGAGCGGCCCTTTCTTTCGGGCATGGGCTTCCAGGGATAGTTGAATCACCCTGTCTATGAACTCCATGGGGCTCATCCCCTCTTCGGCAGCCTGGTGGAAGATACAGGTGGAGGGGGTCATGCCGGGGAGGGTGTTGGTCTCGGTGATTATCACCTCCCCATCGACCACGAAGCCATCGATGCGGGCGTAGACCTTTGTCCCCAAAACTTTGTAAGCCTCAACCATTACCTCTTGCACCTTCTTTATCATCTCTGGGGGCAAAGGTGCAGGGGTGATCATCTCCCCCTCGCCCGGCAGGAATTTCTCCTCTAAAGTTAGGAAGTCGCCTTTGGCTGGCAACTGGGAAGGGAGAAAGGCTACCGGCTCCTCGTTGCCGATGACCGCGCAAGTTATCTCCATGCCCACTAGGAGTTCCTCCACCAGGGCGGCGGTATCCCACTTATAGGTTTCTTTTAAGGCCGGGGGCAACTGATCCTTTCTCTTCACCACCGAAAGGCCAACGCTGCACCCTTCCCTAGTGGGCTTCACCACGCAGGGGTAGCCCAGGGTCTCCTCGACCTCCTTTTCTATCTCCTCTCTTTGCCTTTGCCACGCTCTCTCGGAGATAGTTAGGTATCTTGGGACTCGGATGCCGGCGGCGGCGAGGAGGCGACGGGTCATATGTTTGTCCATCCCGATAGCCGAGGCCAGGCCCCCGGAGCCGGTATAGGGTATGTTTAAAAGTTCCAGGAGGCCTTGGAAGCAGCCATCCTCCCCATATTTGCCGTGCAGCCCGATATAGACAAAATCGACCAGTTCCTTGAGCTTCTCATAGGGGATGCGAGTGGCCTCATCTAATCTGGCTTCGATATCGGCTGTGGTATTCTGGACCAGAAGGGGCAGAGTCATCTGCCAAAGTCGCCCCTTACTGTCCGAGAAGATGGGGATACCCTCATATTTGGAGAGGTCCAGGTTATTATATATGTTGCGGCCGCTCTCCAGCGATATCTCCCTCTCGGATGACATGCCGCCCATGATGACGCCTACGCGCACTCTATCTCTTTCAGCCATGAACTTCTCCCACTATAGGGGTCCTTTCTTGCTCCTGTGGGTCTCCAGGGCCAATTCGATTATCCTATCGAAGAGCATGGTAGCGTTCAGTCCTATCTCCGCCGCCTGATGAAACATAAAGGAAGAGGGGGCCATGCCGGAAGAGGTGTTGGGGTCGGTTAAGAGTATCCGGCCGTCCCCTAGGAGGAAGCCGTCCAGGCGGCCATAGTTCTTGAAGCCCAAAACTTTATAGGCTTTCATTACCTCTCCTTGTATGACCTTGATCTTCTCCTCCGATACCCGAGCGGGGGTGATCTTCTGGGAGCGGCCGGGCATATATTTGTCGTCATAGGTTAGATATTCATGGGTAGCCACCGTCTCTGTGGGAGGCATAGGCCAAAGTTCCTCATTCCCCAAGACGATGCAAGAGAACTCCAGGCCATCCAGTTTCTCCTCTATGAGGGCTGAGTTGTCCCACTTAAAGGCTACTTCCAGAGCCGGACCGATATCTTCTTCTTTCTCTACTACCGATACGCCAATGCTTGAGCCCTCGCGGCTGGGCTTGACCACGCAGGGGAGGCCGATCTCCTCGATGATCTCATCTTGCGTTCCTCGTGGGTCTCGTTCCCAATCGGTATCTTGGACCACCATCTCCCGGGCCACTTCTAGACGGGAGGCTTTGAGCACCCGGTGAGCCATGGGCTTGTCCATGCAGAGGGCCGAGGCTAGGACCCCAGAGCCGGTATAAGGTATCCCCAAGAGTTCGAGTAGGCCTTGGATGCAGCCATCATCGCCATATTTGCCATGGAGGGCGATGAAGGCGAAATCGATGAGGCCTTTAAGTTCTTCGTAGTAAATCCGCTTCGCTTCCCTCGCCAGCCGGACTGTGATGTCAGAAGTGGTGTTCTGAACGATGAGTTTCTTGGGAAGTTCCCAGAACCTATTCTCTATGTCCACGAAGATGGGGATGGGGAGGTACTTTTGGCGATTCAGGTGCATGTAGACCTGTCGCCCGCTAGCCAGCGAGGCCTCTCGTTCCGAGGAGGCTCCTCCGAATAACACTCCCACCCGCATCATAGTACTCTCTTGACCCTCAGTCTTATCACATTCTAGCAATTATGCTCTCGATAAGCAAGGTTGCACCATGGAGCCCAGGGTGTTAGAATGTTTGTAAATCTCACGATTAGGGGGATAGCATGAGTACCACCAGGCTCATCGGTTTGCTCCTCATCGTAGGGGGCGTCGCCCTTTTTCTCCTATCAATGCATGCGGATATAATAGGGTTAGGGCGTGACCCTGGCTTCGGCTACCAGCAGATGGGAGGTACCATCGTGGGTGCGGTAGCAGCCATAGTCGGGGGGCTTCTCTACCGAAGGGGCTCTTGAGAGGCTGTTTTTATGATCTACCTGTCCGATATTCTTGCGGCAACTGGGGGTCGGGTATATGGCCCCATCTTCGCCCAGGAGTTCAGCGATTTCTGCTTCGACTCCCGCATCCTCCAGCCAGGGGAACTCTTCTTGGCGGTGAAGACGGAGAAGGGCGACGGCCACGATTATATAGAGGAGGCCTGTCGCGATGGGGCTAAAGGGGTGCTCTGCGAGCGGGAGATAGACCTGGCTCCTCACGGTGTGACTTGTGTGGTTGTCCCCGATACCCAACAAGCCCTTCGCCATTGGGGCGAATATATAATCGTAAAATATGCCCCTGAGGTTATCGGGGTGACGGGGAGCACAGGGAAGACCAGCGCCAAGGAGGCTATCGCCAAGGTCCTGGAGAAGAGGTTTTCTGTCTTCAGAAACCACGCCAACTATAACGGACGATATGGGTTGCCCATAGCCCTGGGGAGGCTCCGCCCGGAGCACAAGATCGCTGTCTTGGAGATGGCCTGCGATAGTTTCAACGAGATCGCGGAGTTGGCCCAGATGACCTCGCCCCGCATTGGGGTGGTGATGAGCGTGAACGCCGCCCATCTAGAGTATCTGGGCAGCCTGGAGAATATAGCCCGGGAGAAGGGGAGGCTGATCGAGGCTTTACCCGAGGAGGGTTGTGCTCTCCTCAACTTCGACGACCCTAGGGTTCGAGCCATGGCCGAAAGGACAAAAGCCCGGGTGATCACCTTCGGGACCGACCCCAAGGCAGATCTCTACGCCTACGAGATCGTCGCCGATGGGAAAGGCCTGCGATTTACCGTCCGTTATCAAGATGAAGGTGCTGAAGTCAGTCTTGCTCTCTTGGGCAGCCATAACGTCTACACCGCTCTTGCTGCTATAGGTGTAGGCACTCTCTACGGCCTTTCCCTTGAGGAGGCTGCTCAAAGCCTGGAAGAACTTAAGCCTCTTAGGGGGCGCTTAAAGCCTTTGGAGGGGATAAACGGCACTCTGCTCTTGGACGACAGTTACAGTGCCAACCCGGCCTCGACCCTCGCGGCTCTCGACCTCCTAGCCCAGATGGCAGGGGGAGAGAAGGTGGCCATCTTGGGAGACATGTTACAACTGGGGACCTATGAGGAGGAGGGACATAGGGAGGTGGGGCGCTGGGCAGTTCAGGTGGTGGATTATCTGGTCACTAAAGGTGAGCGGGCTAGTATCATCGCTGATGAGGCCAGAAGGTGCGGCTTGGCCGAGGAGCGCATATTCGTTACCTACACCGTCGAGGATGCCGTCCGCAGCATCGCCGATAGGGTAGGGCCTGGCGATCTGATATTGGTGAAGGGGTCGATGGAGGCCCGCATGGAAAGGGTGGTGGAGAAACTACTGGCCGACCCCTCAAAGGCGGAGAGCCTCCTCGTCAGGCAGAGCCCGGCTTGGAAGCAAATACATATCATCGCTCCCGATCGCCCCACCTGGGTGGAGATCGATCTAGGGGCTCTAGCCCACAATATAAGGGAGATCAAGAGGATAGTAGGGGAGAAGGTGGGGATCATCGTCACCCTCAAGGCCGACGCCTACGGCCATGGCGCGGTCAAGGTGGCGCGCACCGCCCTGGCCAACGGAGCCACTATGCTGGGGGTGGCCTGCCTCGGCGAGGCGGTAACCCTCAGGAAGGCGGGAATCTCCGCTCCCATCATCATTCTGGGCTATACCCCCCCTTGGCAGGCTAGAGAAATCGTCCTTCACGACATCACCGCCACGCTCTTCTCCCTAGATGTGGCCAAGGCTTTCTCCCGCGCCGCCGTGGCCCTCGACTCCCAGGTGCGGGTGCATATTAAGGTCGATACAGGCATGGGGCGGCTGGGCCTTCTCCCCTCTGAAGTTCTCCCCTTTGTACAGGCACTCCAAGGGTTACCCAACCTTCTGGTCGAGGGGATCTTCACCCATTTCGCTATCGCCGATGCCGAGGATGCCCACGGCATCCCCGGCTGGGGGAGGGAGTATACGCTCCGCCAACTGGAGGCCTTCAAGGGGGTACTTAAGGAGTTGGAGGATAACGATATCCATATCCCCCTCATCCATGCGGCCCATAGCGCTAGTATCTTCACTCTCCCCGAATCTTATTTCAACCTGGTGCGGCCGGGGATAGCGATCTATGGGCTTGACCCTTCCTCAGAGGTCTCTTGCCCTTATGGTTTTCGGCCGGTTCTCTCTTTCAAGACCCAGATCGCCCAGGTGAAATATCTTCCGGAGGGGAGTTACATAAGTTATGGCTGCACCTACCGCACCGAGAGGCCTTCTTCTATCGCTGTCATCCCTGTAGGCTACGCCGACGGCTTCCGAAGGGGGCCCAGAACCTGGGGCGAAGTATTGGTGCGGGGCAAGAGGGCTCCAGTGGTGGGACGGGTATGTATGGATATGAGCATGATCGACGTCACCGATATCTCCGGGGTTCGTCAGGGGGATGAGGTGGTCCTCATCGGCCAGCAAGGGGGGGAGAGGATTACGGCCGAAGAGGTGGCGAATAAACTTGGCACCATTAACTACGAGGTGGTTTCTGAGATCTTGGCCCGGGTGCCACGGGTGAGTTGAGTGCAAGGTGGGGTTTTCAGGAAGGAGAGAGAGCGTGCTTGGTTTAGCACGCCCTCGATTCTATCGGCCCTCTCTTCCTTACTCTAGGCTATCTATTCACTCGTAGGCCTTCGACTGGTCATCCCTAGTGTTTTGGGCCTTTGCCCTGTCCCTTGTCATGGCCCTGTCCTTGGGAGCCCTGTCCCTTACCATGACCCTGTCCTTGAGAGTCCTGTCCTTCTTGTTCCTTACCAAGACCTTGCCCTTGGGTGCCCTGTCCTTCCTGTCCCTGGCCAAGACCTTGCCCTTGCGGGCCTCGCTCTGGAACCAGACCTAGAGCCTCTTTGATCTCTCGCCACTTCATCCCCTCTTGACGCATCTCTATGATCTCTGCGGTGAGCCCTTCATCCTCCGCCTGTTGCGCTAGGCGGCAGGCCAACCTGACGGTCCCGAACTTGCCCCCGCTCTCCTGGAGCAGTTCTGTGAGGCCTTGCACTTCCATCCCGCAAGAATAGGCCAGGTTCTGGAGGTGAGCGGGAGCCTCCCGACCAGAGACGATCATCCCTAGGTTGTAGCCGTGCAGGCCGGCGAAGCCCAGAATCTCTCTCCTGATCTCGCCCCATCCGCTTCCCCCTTCACGCAGGGCGATGATCTCTTCTATATCCTCGCCGCTCAGTTGGGCCACAAAGTAGGCCATGGCGATCTCGCCGTAGCCCCAGCCCTCCTGGCGCAGGGCATCGATATATTCAGGGGGGACGATGAAGAAGGCAGCGATGAGGTTGGAGATAATATGCTCCGAGGGTTCGCCTACCGCTACTGTAACCGTATCCTGGGCGGTGGACCCGCTGCTATCAGTGACTGTAAGGGTGACATCGTAGATGCCCGTCCCTGAATAAGCGTGAGTTACAGTCGCACCCGTGCCAGTGTTCCCGTCGCCGAAGTTCCAAGCAAAGACATAGGACCCTGTGCCTCCTGTGGCTGAGCCGGTGAAGGTGATCTCCTCCCCGGGCTCAGCCAACCTGGGATCGGCGCTGGCACTAGCCTCCAGGCTGCCCAGGGTCTCCTCAACTGCGATGGAGGCGCTCAACCCATCATCTTGGAGGCTCTGCGCCCCTAGGACCGGTGTCACCGTGGAGAGAAGCAAGGCTCCCAAGATGAGAAATGTAGCCACTCCCTTGCGCGTTTTCATTTTGCCTCCTTTCTCATTGCCTACTCCACCCTACTGTGATATGATGCAAAAGGTGGCCAAGGGGAAGGAACTGGTTTAGAGTGGATTAAGTGCTCACCTTATATACCGTAGAAGAGGACAAAAGGATACGGTCTATAGCCAGCCGGTTTCTGATTCCGTATCTTTTTGGCTCCGTCGGCGGTATAAGGTATGGACAATGAGGGCCAGAAGTGGGAGATGAAGAGCGGCTTGTCCAACGAGCAAGGGAGTACGACCGCGAGGCCCTCAGTCAACTATATCGATCGCATGTGAGCGCCGTATATCGGTACATCTACCTGCGCGTTGGTCGGGAGGATCTGGCCGAGGATTTGACCGGCGATGTCTTCCTCAAAATGGTGGAGGGGATAGGGTCGTTCGACTATCGAGGGGTGCCTTTCGCCGCTTGGCTCTTCCGCATCGCCCATGATCGAGTGGTGGACTACTTTCGCCGTCAGGCCGGGAAAGAAACTGTCTCCCTGAGTGAGGGGCTTAACGTCCCTAGTGAGGGTCTAGGGGCTACAGCGGAGGCGGCATTGTCCAGGGAGCGGCTTCGCCAGGCCTTCGGGCAGTTGACGGAGGAGCAGAAACAGGTGATAGTCCTCAAGTTTGGAGAAGGGCTCACCAATGCGGAAGTAGGCCGGCTGTTGGGGAAGGGTGAAGGAGCAGTTAAGTCTCTCCAGCATCGGGCTCTGGCCTCATTGAGGCAGTTCTTGGAGAAGGAGGGATGATGGGTGGAAGCAGAGGAGGCTTTTTGGGACTGATGGTCATCTCTTGGGATTGAGAGGTCTTGAGGAAACTACGCAAAGGGCGTAGTGAACGGATGGAGAACGCCTGGTGAAAAAGGGCTTTGAATCGCTGCTGGACGAAAGTTTAGAGCGCCTTCGCAAGGGCGAAAAGTTAGAGCCCTCGGGCGAGGAGGAGTTAGAGCCTCTTCTGGAAGTTGCTAGCCGAATCCAGGAGATCTTAACTCCACCAAGAGAGGCCTTCGTGGGCGACTTGGAAAAACGCCTCGTTGAGAAGGTGAGGGCTCTGGGACAGGCCAAGAGGCGCTCTCTCTGGGATCGTTACTTTAGCCCTATCTTTTCTCTTGTGAGGGCGAAAAGATGGACAGCTATCGTGGCTGTGATCTTTGCCCTGATGCTAGCCAGCGCCGGCACCGCCATCGCAGCGCAAAGCAGCATACCCGGAGATCCTTTGTATCCTGTAAAGAGGGTGACCGAAAGGCTAGGGCTCCTGGTGGTTCGTGACCTGCCTGGGAAGACTCATCTCCGCATGGAGTTCACAGGGCGTAGGGCGGAGGAGATAGAGGCCTTGTATGACAGAGGCGAGAAGGTGGAGGCAAGCATCTTAGTCGAACTGGCCACGGAAACAGAAGAAACCTTGGAGGAGATAGAGGTAGCCCCGGAAGGGAATCGCGAGACCCTCTTTGAGAAAATGGTCGATCTTACTGAACGCCAGCAGGAGGTGCTTGAAAGGGTCTATAACCGCGTTCCGGCGCAGGCTAGGCCTGCGCTGGAGAGGGCTCTTGAGGTTTCAAGGCGGGGCCATGAGCGGGCTAGGGAGGCTATCCAACAAAGAGAGGAAAAGGGACGGCCGGAGATGGTGGAGCCCACCCAGCCCGCTGAAGAGAGCCCAACTCCTGAAGGGAAGATAGAACCCACACCAACTCCGGGCCCTGGGAGGAGACCCGAGGTGCCACCCGGACAGGAGAAGAAAGAACACCCTGGCCCTCCCGAAGACCGCGGAGAGGGCAGGGATCGCCATTAGATGCAGGCGGAAAGGATCTAAAGGGCTATCGAATAGCGATGGCCCTTCCTCCTTTTCCCTGCCCAAGGTTGCCAAGAGAAAAAGGGCTGTCATATAATAGATGATATTGACAGTTGGGAGACATCGTTGTATACTAGAGGCATCGTCTTTCTCTACACCTTCCCGCGAATGCGGGTAACAAGGTCAACTGGATGGCAAAGCGAAAAGACCCTCGAACCCGCAGGAAAAGAAAGGCCAAACCTCTCCAGGCAGGGGGTATATCTTTAGACCTCGAGAACCGCTGTGTTACCAAGGGCAAGGTGACCGTTCGCTTGACGCCCAAGGAATGCGCGTTGCTCCAGACTTTCATGAACAACGGCGGTATGGTGCTCACCCGGAAGGTCATTATGAAGAAGGTATGGGACACCGACTGGACAGAGGACACAAGAACTCTAGATGTCCACGTTCGATGGCTCCGCGAGAAGATCGAGGACGATCCGAGCAAGCCGGTATATTTGCGAACGGTGCGCGGGGTGGGATATCGATTCGAGGTGCCAGAGTAGTCCCCGGTCGTTTTTGGTTTGATGAGCATTTTTGGTCCTCAGGCAACCTTTTTCCGCCATTCTCCAATCTAGGGCCTCGTTCAATTCCAGGGAAAGGGGAGGAACGATTCCATGAAAAAAGCGATCGCCTTTTTGGTTATTATCTCTGCTCTTATTGGGGTCTCGGGCTGTGGCCTTGGTGAATTGGTGTCTCAAGCACCCACCGCGACCCCTACACCTTCTAGGACCCCTAAGCCCACTTTCACCCCCCTGGTCACAGAGACGCCGACTGAGGAGGATACTCCCACAGCCACGAATACCCCGGTCGATGTTCCCACGGATACCCCTACCCCCTTGCCGACGGCGACGAATACCCCTATCCCTCCTCCGACCCCTACTTCTCCGCCTCCCCCTCCGGCCCCGATCCCAACGCCTACACCGATGCCCGTCCTCTACCCGTGCGTTTATGTTGATGGCCCGGATAGGTCAATGGCTGGCAAGCCGGGGGAAGGCACGCCTTCCTCTATCTTTGAGGGTTACCTCAAAGGTGCCGCTGGCAATGAACTCAACAACTATGGGGTCTATTTTGAGAATCCGAATCTGGGCACCGCCTGCGTGGTTACGGGGGATTCGACCAAGAACTGGCCCCCGGGGTTCTGGAAGCACGAATTCTGGGATCCTGCTGGCATAGGCGTTCGTTACTATATCACCATAAAACAGAGTTGCGATCCTGGTGCCCCGGCTCTATCCATAAAGGAGGATTTCCTCTATTCCAACTGGGACACTGGCCATCATAAGAACATAATATTCGGATGTAGTTTCTAACTTTGCCTTTCCATAGATAAAGTAGTTAATATCGACTCGTGAAGCCTGGCGATAACCCAGAGATAGAGAGGGAGATGGTCGGCTCCCGTGCCGATGCCGAGAAGTTCAAGCGGTTATGTAGTTGCGAGGTGCAGATCCCGGAGTTGGAGAGATAGGATCAGTTGGAGGGTGCGAAAGAGCGGCCCCCACAGGGAAGCCGCTCTTTTGTTCTCGGATATAGAGGTTGAGCCGGTTATGGTGTGGTGGCCTCAATATCGATGGTTTCTATGCCCTATCAAGGGGTATACAACTTCCACTTGACATTTGTACAAAACAGTTGTACATTTGTACAAAATCTTTGTACAGAGGCCTAGCAGTGCTGGAAGGTCTATTCTCATCTAAAGTTCGGGTTCAACTCTTGGTTCTTTTTCTTACCAACCCGGGTGAAGAGTTCTACATCCGAGAGTTGGCTCGTGAGACAGGAGAGCATCCTTACGCTGTTCAGAGGGAGTTGAGGCACCTGGAGAGGCTTGGCTTCTTAACTGTTCGGTCTAGTGGCCGGAGAAAATATTATTCTCTAGATATTGGTTTTCCCCTATATCCAGAGTTGAAAAGCATTGTCCTTAAGACAGTCGGCCTTGGCGATTTGCTGCGAGAGGCGTTGCAAGATTTGGGCTCCATTGAAAAGGCGTTCATCTATGGCTCGGTGGCGGCTGGCAAAGAAGATGCAGCCTCTGATATCGATCTGATGTTAATAGGAGAGATCGACCTTCTCGCTCTCGCTTCGGTAATAGCGGGCTTAGAAGAACGTCTAGGACGCTCTATTAACTATGTTGTTTGTAGCCCTGAAGAGTTTAAGGAGCGGAAAGGCCAAGGAGATCCTTTCCTTGAAGAGGTATTAGGGGGTCCTATAGTTATGCTGATCGGGCGTGAGGATGGGTTATCGGGAATTGGAGCAGAAAGGGCTGATTAGGCCTTGCCGAGCCCGGCTGAAGCAGGTAGAACGGCGGTTACGGGACACAGCGCAACATTTGATCGATGCCGAAGATCTCATAAGTCGCCATAGTTTTGACAACGCATACCGCCTCGCTTATGATGCTGTCCTGACAGCGGCTGAGGCGTTGCTGCTCTCGAAAGGCTACCGAGCCCGCGAGAAAGATCATCATCAGATAGTGGTGCGTTTCACGAAGTTGGCACTCGGCCCGGCGTTTGCCTCGTCGACCGACCTCTTCGATCAGATGCGGCGCAAGCGACATCGGATATATTATGAGGGCCTGGGCTTCATCTCTAGGGAAGAAGCCGAGAAGGCGCTGGCTTTTGCCAAGGGGTTTGTAGAAGAGTTGAGAGAGATAACAACGGGGCAGCGAAGGCTCGATTTTGAATGATCTTTTCCCTTCCCCGGATCTTGACACGACAATGCACTTATGACCAACCCACATCTCCTGGCCTTACTGGAAGCGACCCTGGTCACCATCCTCTGGTCATCCTCCATGGTTTTCATCAAGTTGGGCCTGGAGGAGTTGCCCCCTTTCCTCTTCGCCGGGCTACGCTATTTCGGGGGCTTCTTGATCCTTCTGGCCTTCACCCTGACACCCAGGAGACGAGGGCTGCCCCAAAATCTGGGTTTGCGCAGATGGGCCAAGTTAATTGGGGTGGGCATCACGGCGTATACTCTGGGCAACGGTTTCCTCTTCCTATCACTCACCATGATCCCCGCAGTGACGGCCTCCTTTACACAAAGTCTGATACCCCTTCTGGTGGCGGTCTTGGGGGTAGTTCACCTCCGCGAGCGCCCCTCGATTTTCCAGGCAGGGGGGATAGGTTTGGCCTTGGTCGGGGCCTATATCTTTTTCCCCCTTGATGTGGCCCTGGGGCAGGCTATGGGAATCGTCATCGCCCTGGGGGCGGCGCTCTCCTTCGCCTATCAGATGATACTCGTGCGAGAGCTCTCCCGAGATGGCATCCCCGGCCCTTTGTGGTTGAGCATCATCAGCCTGGGGGTAGGAGGTGGGCTCCTCTTTCTGCCCGCGGCCTTTGAGCCTTTGCCTCGACTGACCATGAGCGGCATAGTGATCCTCCTTTGGCTGGCTGTGGTCAACACGGCCTTCGCCTATCTGCTCTGGAACCATGCCTTGGAATACCTCAAGGCCTTTGAGCAGGCTATGGTGGCCAATACCATGCCCCTACAGATAGCCCTCTGGGCCTGGCTCTTATTGGGTGAGGAAGTGACCTTTAGGATGGTTATAGGTCTAATAGTGGTTGTGTTGGGCGTATTTGTGGTGCAGGCCGATCGATATATCTTGCGCCTCCTGAGGAGGCTTGGTTCGGGGAGGACACCATAGTCCACCTGCTTGCCCTGTGCACAACAAGCCTCGCCAGTGATTCTCGTGTTATCAAGGATAGGGAGGGTTAGCATGTCAGGACGAGACATATTAGGCTTGGTCCTCTCTTACATCTTCGCTTTCGGCCTCATAGGTTTGGCGGAGGGGGTGAGGGCTTGGCGAAGTTGGCCTATGGAGTTCACCCGCAAAGTTATCCATATCGCCGCTGGCTCCTGGGTGATAGCCATCGTTTACATCTTCGACCATTGGTGGTGGGGGGTCGTCCCTACGGCCAGTTTCGTGATCCTCAACTACATCTTTTACCGCTTTACCATCTTCAAGGCGATGGATACCCGGGGTTCGACGCCGGGAACTGTCTATTTCGCCCTCTCCATCACCATCCTTCTCCTCCTCCTCTGGCCACGAGGCCAAGAGGGGGTAGTCGCCGCAGGGATTATGCCCATGACCTGGGGGGACGCTTTCGCCTCTTTGATAGGGGTGCGATGGGGACGCCACCGGTATGAGATCCTCGGCAGTCACCGTTCCTGGGAAGGCTCAGCCGCCATGTTCGCCTTCAGTCTATTAGCCACCTTTTTGGTCTTACTCCTGGTAGGCTTACCCCTCTCTCCAACCGAGGGCTTTCTCTACTCTTTTCTTGTGGCTCTAGGGGCTACCTTGGTTGAGGCTTTCTCCCCCTTGGGCCTGGATAACCTTAGCGTGCCCTTCTTCTCCACAGGGCTCCTTTACCTCTTGCTTTTGGTCTAGATGTATTACTTTGTGGTTGGTTTTCTCTTGAGTCTGGCCATATCCGCTGTCGCTTATCGCAGTCGCTCCCTCTCCCGGAGTGGGGTCTTGGGAGCCATAATGGTGGGCACCATCACCTTCGGGCTGGGAGGGTGGAGGTGGGGTCTTTTGCTCATAGCCTTCTTTGTCTCCTCTAGCCTCTTATCTCATTATAGGAGTAGCCAGAAGGAGGCGCTGGCGGAGAAGTTCGCCAAAGGCCATCGGAGGGATTTAGGCCAGGTCATGGCCAATGGGGGCTTGGGAGCTCTTCTCGCTATCCTCTATTTCTTCTGGCCGAACGATCTCTTGTTTTTTGCCTTCTTGGGGAGCATGGCCGCGGTAAGTGCCGATACCTGGGCTACCGAACTAGGGGTCCTGAGCCTCCATTTGCCTCGTCTCATCACCACGAGGAGGGTGGTACCCGTGGGGACCTCAGGAGGCGTCACCCTATGGGGCATAATGGCCTCCATAGCCGGGGCGTTGACCATGGGGGGCGTCGCGGGGCTACTTCGAGGACTAGAGAGTGCAGCCACCTTGGTATTCATACTCCTTCTGGCTTTCTCCAGCGGTCTTTTTGGTTCCCTTTTCGACAGCCTTCTAGGGGCTACGCTTCAAGCCATCTATCTTTGTCCCCAGTGCCGGGTGGAGACGGAGAGGGCTTTTCACCGTTGCGGCTACCAGACTACCCATATCCGTGGCTGGAGTTGGTTCAACAACGACCTGGTCAACTTCGCCGGCTCGCTTTTGGGGGCTATCGTAGCCTCTCTTCTCTATCTAGCCTTCGCCCCCTCAGCCTAAGAGAAAAGAGGAGCCAGAAGGCTCCTCTCTGCTGCCTACCGTTGCCGGATCTACTCTGAGCGCAGGGTAAGGCTACCCAGGCCCATCCGGATCTTGATGACCAAGGTATTTCCGGCCTCCTCGAAGGCATCGTTCACGTACTCTTTCTCTTCTAGCCTGCGGAAGCCGTAGACATCCGTATCCGACACCTCTTCTTCTAGGATGACCTTGGTTCCTGTAGATTCCGGCACGATAATGGTTACTTGGCTGATCCCGGTTTCGATCCTCACCTCGGCCGAGCGGTTGAGCGGTCCGGCGAAATCTAGGGTGTAGCGGCCGAGACCGCCCTTGAAGGTCATCTCCTCGAAGTTAGCGTACCCCAGCCCTAGGAGATCGAACTCCGAGGCCCCGGTCTCGATCTCTATCCTCTCTAACTCTTGGGGGTTCGGTTCTTCGAAGGAGACGGTACTCCTGGCGGCGCCGGTGCGCATCTCTAGATTGGTGAGGCGCAGCCCGCTCAAATCGAAATCGCCACTGAAGGCCCCAGCCTCGATGCGCAGCGACAAAGGTATCTCCTTTGTCAGCCAGACCTCCCAGTCGTTGCGCAGCCTCTCGGTAGGTAGGCCCTTGATCTCCGCCCCTCTCCTGGGGCTTATCTCCACCCTGGCCTTGCCAGCAATCGAGGAATATTCCGTCTCCGGTTCCAGTTGGTCTACGTTATAGGTGACCTTCCCCTCTAGGAGTTCGGTGGCCCCAGGCTTCAGATGGAAGTTGGCCGCGCCGAAGCGGAGAAGCACCTCCGCACTCTCAGCGTCGCCCAAGGTGACCAAGAGTTCCTTGGTGCGCAGTTCGCCCACTTCCAGTTTCGGTAATCCGGGGATGGAGGAGATATCGCAGGCCACAAGCAAGAACGCTCCGAGGATTAGCGGTATCAAGACCTTTCTCATAACAACACCCTCCTTAAGAGTTAATTTACCATTGCATCTATTAATACGCAAAGCCGCGAGGGAAGTTTCGCGGCTCCATAGACCTGATCATTAATAGGTGTGTCATCGGCGTTCGGGTTCGGTCAACTCCTCTCCGCGAACAGAGAGTCGGTTCTTGCCCGCTTGCTTGGCTCTCAGCAAGGCCTTATCCGCAGCGTCAACCAGGGCCTTGGCGCTATGGGCATGATGAGGGTAGGTGGCTACCCCCAGGCTGATGGTTATCCGACCCATGGTCTGGCCATCTTGGATTGAGAAACCATGTTCCCTCACCTCCTCTAGCAGCCTCTCGGCGACGAGTCCAGCCCCTTCCCTTTCCGTCTCCGGCATGATGATGGCGAACTCCTCCCCGCCGTAGCGAGCCAGGGTGTCGGTCTGTCTAGTCACCTTGAACATCAGTTGGGCCAACTCTTTTAAGAGGCTGTCCCCCGCTAGATGGCCGTAGAGGTCGTTGTAGGCCTTGAAATCGTCGATATCGAGGATGATGAGGGAGAGCGAGCGATGGTACCGTTTGCTCCGCTGGATCTCCTTCTCTAGCGCCTCATAGAAGTAGCGGAGGTTGTAGAGGCCGGTGAGGCCATCGGTTATGGCCAAATGCTGGGTTTCCTCATAGAGGCGGGCGTTCTCAACGGCCACGCCGATGTGAGTGCTGAGGGTGTGGAGAAGCATCAAGTCATTTTCTGTCAAAAATCTACATTTATCGCACTCCACGTTGAGGATGCCGAGGAGGGTCTCACCACTCTTGATGGGCACGCAGATTTCGCTAGTTATATCAGGGTAAGAGGGGATATAATCAGGGTCTTGGGAGACATCACGGATGAAGGAGGGCTCTTTGGTCCGGGCAACCCGACCTACGACTCCATGCTCCAGGGGTATCGCTTCGATCGTAGTTTGAGCATCGTATCCGACGCTGGCCTGGAGTCGCAAGGCCTCTCCTTCCAACAGGTAGATGTCAACTAAGCGATAGTTGAAAGCGTTGGAGAGTTCTTCCACCACACGCTGGAATATCTCCTTCAGGTCGAGGGTGGCATTTATGATCTCCGCCACCTTATGGAGGAGCGTGGTCTCCGCCAACCTTTTTTGGGTCTCCTCGTAGAGCCTGGCATTCTCGATGGCGATGGCCGCTTGGTTGGCAATGGTGGATAGGAGGCTGGTAATATGTTCATCGTAGGCATCATCGCGCTCGTAGTTTTGAACAGCCAGGACACCTATCACCTCGCCGGCGGCAGTGATGGGGACTCCGGCGAAGGCTTTGGCCCTCTTGTCCGAGGAGACGATACCCAGTCTCTCATATGTTTCCTGCACCTCTCCTCGGATCAGAAGGGGCTTCTTGGTGTGGATGATATATTCAGTCCGGCCCTGGCAGAACTTACGAGGCCCTTCCTCTTGGGGTTGTCGCTGTCCATTTAAGATGTCTATGACGACGTTCAGTTCTTCTTTTGGTCGGTCGTAGAGGGAGATATAAAAGGCAGAGACCTCCATCACGCGGCAGGTTTGGTGGTAGATTAGTTCCCATAGTTGGTCGAGTTTGATAGTGGAGGCGATGGCCCGGCCGATCTCGTTGAAGGTGGCCAGTTCGGCGATACGCTGCTGTGCCTGGTGGAAAAGACGAGCATTCTGGATGGCGATGGCCGCTTGACTGGCGAGGGAGGAGATGAGTTCCATCTCCTCGTCACTCCTCTTCTCCTTCTGGCAGAAGAGGACCATGGTTCCAACCAACTTCCCTTTGGCCCAAAGAGGCAAGTCCACGATAGAGTTAACTCCCATGGCTCTCTGAGCGGCCTTGACCAGCCTTCTACTCACCTGAGATCCCAGGATGTCAGAGCCATCACTAGTCACATAGGGCTTCCCGGCAAACAAGGCCTGGCGCAGGGCTGGGTTCAACGTGGAAAGAGGAAAAGTGAGTCCCTTAAATTTCACACCGAGTAACTTCTCCGCCCTTTTCAGTATCATATTGTGTGCGCCAGTCACCACAACCTCGAAGTTTTGGCTCCCTTCGTTGAAGAGGCTAAAGACTGGCGGATATTTTTCGACCAGTAATGTTACTGCGCGCTCTTGGATGGTTTGTAAAACTTCTCGCAAATCGAGGGTGCTGGTCACAGCCATGGCTATAGCGTTGAGGGCGGCCAGTTCGTCGTGGTGGCGGCGAATCTCCCCCTCTACCCGCTTGCGTTCAGTGATGTCACGGACGATCACGAGGTCGGCGGGTTTTCCCTGGTATGTGATTAGGCCCGCGTTTAACTCGGCATATAACTTACTGCCGTCCTTGCGCCCGAGCACTGTCTCGTATATCAGCGTGACATCCTCGCCTGCCATGCGCCGCTTGTAGCGATCTACCAGTTTGGGAAGCTCGTCGGGATGGACATAATCGGTAAAAGGAGTGCCAATAAACTCCCGAACGTTGCCACCCCACATTTCTGCCAAACGTGGGTTGGCATATCTTATTATTGTGTCCTGAATGATAACGATGCCGTCATTCGCTCGTTCAGCAACGTTGCGATATTTCTCTTCGCTCTCCCGCAGCGCCTCCTCCGCCCGCTTGCGCTCGGCGATGTCCCTGCCGATGCCAATTATCTCGACAACCCTTCTCCCTCTCTTGACTGGCCTGCCCAGTAGTTCAAGGGGCACACTTTCCCCCTTTTTGGTGATCATTTCGATCTCGATAGGTGGGGTAGGTTGTCCCCTCAACGCTTTCTGGAACACATTGAGGCAGACTGGGATATACTTCGCGGGCAGCAACTCCCGGAAATGCTTACCCACTAATTCTTCTTTGCTATAACCCGAAATCCTTTGCCCGGCTGGGTTCACGAAGGCGACCCTGCCAACTAAATCCAGAGTGAAGATCGCATCCGCAGCGGCCTCTACCAGGGCTTTGTACTTCTCCTCAGCCCTTACTCTTTCCTCTCTCTTTTCATCCTTCATCATGATCACCTAATCCATCCCAGCCATGAATTTTTCCATTAACGAAGAGAATGGCAGATTTTGACCATGTTGGCGGTGAAGTATCTCACTTGTCACAGTGGGTTTTGCCCTCAGGGTGACGCAGTCGCCCTCGCTACTGCGGCGAGATGTCAACTAAAGAAAAAGCCTGCCTCACGAGACGCTATTGAAAGCAGGCGCAAAAAGACCTCGCTTTCGGTGGCCTGGCGATCATCGCTCCCTCTGGAGCCTTAGACCCATGGCTTTGCGTCCCCATCTTTCGATGGGTTTGCCCTTATCGTCGCGAGAAGGCTTCAATCTCTATTCGTTTCAAAAAAGTTTATCATATTGCACAATTAAGGGCAATAGCGAAAAGGTACTAGGCAGGAAGAGCCAAAAACTACCAAGGTAGCCAATTCTTAGGAAAGCCCCACCCCTGAGAGCAATCCTGAAAGTGGCATGGCTTCCTTTCTTAGCCTTAGGGTAGAATATGCTCCGGCCGTGGGGAGCCTAGAGTTTGCACTAAGGCCTGGGGGTTAGGATTTGCGGCTCTCCGAGGCCACGACGAAGGCTATGGCGTACTCTTGGGAATGGGAGAGGCTGAGGGCGAAATCGGTCAGCCCCAGAGCACGGGCGCGCGCTAGGGCCAAGCCGTGGAGATAAACCTGGGGCTGGCCGAGACGGTCGGGGAGGATCTCCATCTCCTGCCAGGTTAGGCCGTGTATCCCCGTTCCTAGGGCCTTGGAGATCGCTTCCTTGGCCGCGAAGCGAGCGGCCAGTTCCGCCAACCTCCCTCGACAGTGGTTGACTTCGGCCGGGGTGTAGATGCGCGCAAGAAAGCGATTGCCAAAGCGCTCTAGGGCCTTGGCGATACGTTCGATCTCTACTATATCCACCCCTACCGATAACATAGTCGCCTTTTCAAGAGGTGGCCTCCTTGGCCTCTCTAACCTCGGAGACGACGGTGGTCGCTTCATACCCCCGCCCCACGCCCCGGTAGATGAAGCCTAGTTGGCCTAACTTTTGAGGGTCGTATATATTCCGGCCATCGATGAGGATGGGCCGTCTCATCAACGCCTTTATGCGCACCATATCCAAGTGTTGGAATTCGTTCCACTCTGTGACCATGATGAGGGCATCGCTATCCTTGGCCACCTCGTAGGCGTCCTGGCAGTAAATAATGTTGGGGAGGATACGTTTTGCTACCTCCATGGCTACGGGGTCATAGGCTTTTATGCGTGCCCCCTCATTGGTCAAAAGGTGGATCACCTCAATTGAGGGGGCTTCCCGCATATCGTCGGTGTTGGGCTTGAAGGCTAGCCCTAATATTCCGACGGTTTTCCTGTGCAAACTGCCTAGTATCTCTCGTAGGCTCTGTATGATCCGCCTTCTTTGATCTCGGTTGATCTCTATCACCGCCCGTAAGAGTTGGGGATGGCAGCCTTGGATGGAGGCCATATGCTCCAGGGCTTTCACATCCTTGGGGAAGCAGGAGCCGCCCCAGCCCAGGCCGGCATCTAGGTAGTCCGAGCCGATCCGCTTGTCATACCCCATCCCTATGGCCACCTCTTTCACGTCGGCTCCCAGTTTCTCGCAGATGGAGGCGATCTCGTTGATAAAGGAGATGCGGTTGGCCAGGTAGGCGTTGGAGGCGTACTTGATCATCTCTGCGGTGCGCAAGTCGGTGATCATGATAGGAGCCCTTAGAGAGAGGTAGAGTTGGGCTACCTGTTCAGCGGCCTCACGGTTGGTGGAGCCCAGGACGATCCGGTCAGGGTTGAGGAAATCGCCGATGGCCGATCCTTCCCGCAGGAACTCGGGGTTGGAAACGACGGCGAATTCGATCTCTGGGTTGGCATACTCTTCCACGATCTCGGCTACCCAGTCGCCGGTGCCGATGGGGACGGTGCTCTTGTTGACGATGATGAGAGGGTGGTCCATGACCTTAGCGATCCCCTCCGTAGCCATGCGGATATATTTGAGGTCTGCCTCTCCCTCAGCGCCGGAAGGGGTATCCACGGCGATGAATACGAACTCGGCCTCTTTGATCCCCTCGGGATAAGAGGTGGTGAAACGGAGACGGCCGCTTTGGGCGTTACGTCGTACCGTCTCCTCCAGGCCAGGCTCGTAAAAGGGCATGGTGCCCGCTTTGAGTTTGGCGATCTTCTTCTCGTCGATGTCCACGCAGATGACTTGGTTGCCCAGGTCAGCGAAGCAGGTTCCGGTGACTAGCCCTACATATCCAGCGCCGATAACGCAGATCTTTCTCATGGGAACACCTCGATCAAAATTAGATATACAAATGTTATCATATCACAGGGTCTCCCCCTTTTCAACCCTCTCTACGATCTCGGCGGCCCTCTGGCCCAACTGAACGCTGTAGTTCATCCCCCTGTCCTGAGGGTAGATCTGGCTGGTATTGGCCAGGTAGAGCCCCTCAACAGGTGTCCAGAGAGGGGGCATCTTTTCTGAATAGTCACAGGTTATGATCGGCTGGGCGGCGTCGGCCCGGAAGAGCCAGAGCCCCTCTATCCAGCCCTCATCGAAGGCCGGATTTATTCTCCTGAGGAAAGGGAGGTAGGTGGTCAACAACTCTTCGGGTGAAAGATGGTAGTTGGGGTCATGGCGGGAGAGGTAGTTGGAGAGGTAAACGATGTGTTTGCCGTTGTAGGCCTCAGGGGGGATGAAGTTGGTCTGCTCTATGGCTCCCACGAAGGGGAAACCGGTGTCACTTATGTTTAGCCAATATATGCGGGAAAGAGGCTCTTTTGACAAGAGAACCAGGCAGACGGCCCCTAGATACTCTATTTGGCGCAAGCGGGCCGCATATGCTTCAGGAAGGTCTGGGGCTATCTCCAGAAGGGCGAAAGTAGGGAGCGTGGCTAGGACCAGGGGGAAGCGATGCTCAACCGGAGGCCCTCCCTCGATGCTCTCTATCTGGAGCCTCGTGACCCTGGTTCCTTCGATGATTATTCTCTTGATCGAGCTCTTTTGATATACCTCTCCGCCCAGTTCGCCGATCCGTTCCGCTAGCCTATCGATGAGGCCCTGAAAACTCCCTTCCATATACCCCAGAAGTTCCCTTTGCATTCCCGGCCCTCGGGAAGCGACCCGGTGTTTGAATTTGCTCCACAGCCAAGCCATGCTTATCTCATCTGCATACTGACCGAACTTGCCACGCAAGAGGGGGCGAAAGATCACCTCATAAGGCTCTTGCCCTACCTTTCGCCTCACCCATTCCAGGGCGGTCACATCTTCTAGTTTCCGCCAATCGGCAAACCGTTGCAGGTACAAGGTGACTATCCCCGTCCATAACCGTTGGAAGAGGCCCAGGGGACGGAAGCGGAGGAGGTCGAAAGGGGTAACGAAGTCGTAGATCTCGCCTCCATAATAGATGCCCACCTTAGAAGGGAGCCACCGCATCTTTTGTGCGAGCCCCAGTTCATCTATGAGGGCTATCATCTCCCTATCGCTGGTGAAGATATGGTGGTAGAACTTCTCCAGGCGCGTCCCTTCGAGGGGGAAGGTAGCCGCTTGGCCTCCCAGATCCGGTTCGCTCTCGAAGAGGGAGACCTGATGTCCCTTCTTCGCCAATTCATAAGCCGCGGTCAGGCCGGTGATGCCCCCGCCGATGATACCGATCTTCATGGTTTATCCCCTCCACAGGTAGCCTCTCTCTCCATCGGCCTTTGACGCAAGGTTTCGATCTCCCGCCGGGTCAGGCTCTCCCGCCACATAAAATAGGCGCCTAGAGCGGTGATGGGAAACCAGAGGGCCGCGTGGAGGACCAACGTATAGGCGGTGGCGATGTCCCGATTAACCCCGAAGGTATCGAGCACCTCTATGCCAGGAGCGTCGAAGGTGCCCACGTAGCCCGGCGAGGAGGGTATGGTGGTGGCCAGGTTCACCACCCCGTTCATCAACATGAGCACGTAAAAGGGGACGGCGAAATGGAAAGAGTGCATCACAAACCAATATTTCACCGTCTCCGCCAGCCAGACGACGATGGAGGTGATGAAGATCATGGCCACATCATGTCCGCTTCTCAGGCAATGTAAACCTTCCAGGAAGCGATCGGCAAAGCCCCGCACGGTATCACGGAAACGGCTGGGCAGTAGGCGGTTAATGAGCCAGTTGTAGAGGGTTTGAGAGCGCTGGGGGGAGGCGGCGATGATAAAGAAGACCACCAGCGCGCCTAGAAAGAGCAGGCTGAAGAGGACCACCAGGCTACGCCAATCTTCGGGGATAGGGGCCAGGGGCAGGCCGACGAAGACGAAGAGGAGCATGACCAGGCCGTCGAAGATCCGCTCCACGATTATGGTGGCTAAAGATGCGCTGACGCTTACCTCCTCTCGGCGGCGCAAGACGTAGGCGCGAAGGAGTTCGCCGGCCCGAGCGGGGTAGATGTTATTCCCCATATAGCCGATGCATATTACAGGGAAGAGACGGGGGAGAGATACAGCCTTGACTGGCCTCAACATATAGTGCCAGCGCCAGGTGCGGGCCCAAACACCGAAGAAGTAGACCGCTACCCCGGGAAATATCCAGAGGTAATGGGCGCTTTTAAGGGCCAGCCATACCTCGGCCAGGTGCATCTTCCGGAGGGCTAGGTAGAGGAAGGTTAGGCTGATGAGGAGCCCCAGCCAGAGGCGAAGGTTCTTTCTCATATCACCAATATAACCCAAAAGGGCGCAAAAGGCCACGAAATCAATACAGCCAAAAGTTTAGGCTTTCTCCCCTTTTTGGGTGAGCATCTCGCCTAGCACTCGCTCCAAGGCCATGGTATGGCTGCATACGCCGCGGCGGGAGAAGAAGGAGCAATCACAACTCCACTCTCCATCTCGGAAGGAGATGTGGTGGAGGGCGTGATTGCCCTCAAGAGTTACCCTGAATTCATTAAAGCTGATTCGATGGCGTTCCTCAGCATACCGTTTCGACTTCTCTATCTTCCTGACCATCCCCGAATCCATAGTCACTCCTTTTCTAAAAGAAACACCAAGGCAACCTTGGCTCCTCGGTGTTCAGCCCTGTACTTCTAGTCGGCAGGTACAATCGCGTAGCCGTCCTCTCCGGAACTACTATTACAAGTCTACCTTTCTTCTTTCAGCCTGTCAAGTCGAACCCCCGACTTTCACCATTTACCGATCATCATAGATAGTTCTTGGCTGCAAGCCATCATTAGATATCGGTGATTGCCAGGAGTTGCAGTGAATCACCAAGCAGGTAGGGAAGAAAGAACTATCCAATGATAAAAAAGGCTATAGTTGAGCAAAAGTCGTTAGGCCTGGGCCAACCGCTCCTTCAGATAGGCTATGGTCCCCACCGAGGAGGGATCCACTCCTCGCAAGGCGGCGAGATATAGGCTCACATAATCTCCTAAGTGAATGGTCGAGAGGACCTGGGAGAGAGGGCTTCTGCCTTTGGCCTCCATTGACCAGTGAGGTATCCCATATCGGTCTAGCATCTCCTCGGTCACTTGGAAGCGGAGGATATTTCTGGGGTGGTAGAGCCGGGAGATGAGAAGCAAAATCACGCCCCTTTCCGCCAACTCGGAAGGATAAGGGAAGGCTTCCACGGTATTGTGGTGGAGTTCCGGGAGCGCCTCGAAGAAGGCGAAGCATTTTCCGTTTTCGTTAAACTGTCCCTTCCAGCGGCGAGCCACCGGCGCCAGATGCTGGGCTCCATAGATGACAGGCAGTTTGCCTAGAAGTAAGGTGGCCAGTTGTTTAGCCCGATTTTGAGAGGTGGGGACCTCTTCTCTTACCTTTTCGCCTAACTCCTCCATCACCTCTATCGCTTCCCCCAGATCTGGCCTGGGGTCGGGGACGAAACCGATTTCGGTCAATATGCCCAGGAGCATAACTAGAGAAAAGCCGAGAGCAGCCCTAGGTTGGGCAACGTACGAGAAGGTGAGGGGGTTTTCAGTCATCTGGGCCAACTGGCCATCGGTGGTAAGGGCCAAAAGTTTGGCCCCTCGGCGCGAAGCCTCCTGGAAAGCGGCCAGTGTCTCCTCTGTATCTCCCGAGTAACTACAGGCTATGACCAGGGTCCCTTGGCCCACGAAACGGGGGAGATCGTACTCTCGATTGATGAAGATGGGCACTGGGCATAGATCTCTGACCAGGGTACAAACTAAATCCCCCCCTATGGCCGAGCCTCCCATGCCCAAGATCACCACGCTATCCGCCCGAGCGTAGTCGGCAGGGAAGCGCTGGCCTTCGATAATCTCCCAAGCCTGGCGGCACTGCCAGGGCAACTCGGCGATCCGCTCTCCCATACCCTGGGGGTCGTTTCTTTTCAGAGCACCGACATCGTCAAGATCGATCATTGGAACCTCCCGGAAGCTTTCCTTCCTTCGCCAGGTCGAGCCAGATCTTATAGACCTCGCTTCGGGGATGGCCGCTCAGTTCAGCCACCTCTTTCGTCGCCTCTCGTCCGGATACCCCTTCATCTCGCAGTTCTCTCAACGCTTCCCTGACCCTCTCCTCTTCCCATGCCTCCTCCTTTGCCCCGGCGATGACTAGGGTGAACTCGCCCCGGGGGCGCACTTCTTTGAAATGGGCTCGCATATAAGAGACGCTCCCCCGGATAACCTCCTCATGTAGTTTGGTGAGTTCCCGGGCAAGGCTCATCTCTCTATCGCCTAAGAGTTCTTCTATATCCTCCAGGCTAGTCACCAACCGATGGGGCGCTTCAAAGGCCACGAGGGTTCGCTTTTCCTTAGCGATAGCCTGGAGGAAGCGGCGGCGCTCTTTCCTCCGGCGGGGCAAGAAGCCCAAATAGACGAAACTGTCCGTAGGAAGGCCGGAGACGGCTAGGGCGGCAATGGGGGCCGAGGGGCCAGGGATAGCGACCGCCGCGATACCGGCAGAGATAGCGGCCCGCACTAGTTCGTAGCCGGGATCGGAGATGCCAGGCATACCGGCCTCGGAGACCAGGGCTACATCTTTCGTCTGCAATGTATCGAGGATATAGTCTAATTTGGTTAGTTTGTTGTGCTCGTAATAACTGATGAGAGGCTTTTTGATCTGGTAATGGGCCAGGAGCCTTCCCGTACGCCGAGTATCTTCACAAGCGATGAGACCCACCTCCCGAAGGGTGCGGAGGGCCCTCAAGGTTATATCCTCCAGGTTGCCTATCGGTGTGGCTACGAGATAAAGGGTGCCCATTGCTCCTTACCGTTACTTGAAGATTGAAGGGAGGTAAACTTTGTTTGGCAGGTTAATAGGTGTGGGTATAGAATCTGTTGATACATTGCCTGCCCCATCGATGAATTTGACCCTTAGACTTCCTAGCGTCTCGCCCTCAGCCAATTGCATAATAATACCATCTTGGTAGGGCTCAGGGTAGGTAACCACCAATACCCGATCTAAGGCCAGATCGGCGGCACCGGTGAAGTAGGTGCGAAACTCTAGCCCCAGCGTTCCTCGAACTGTGTAGTTGAGGTCGACGCCGAATTCTTGGTAGACGTTCGACTCTCGGAAATCTATGCCCCGCAGACGGAGGAGTCCCAGTTGGCGGAGAACAAGCCTGCCTTGGGAATCAGTCGTGTGGTCTACAGCATCCAGAATAGCTACCACCTCGGTGGTGTCCACGTTGCTGCTCTTGAGCCGGAAGTAGGCTCGATAAGCCTGGCCAGGCGCCAATCCAAAGGTATAGGGGCCGAACCAATATCCTGGACTGTCCACCCCCGCTCGGCCTTGCCAGGCATACCCGTTGAGGGCGCTCTGGTCGTAGACCTCGACCCCTGAGTTCGCTTGATGGGGAAGATCTTCTCCCTCCCATATCCAGTTGTGGCTAAAGGCCATCTCCTCTAGGCCACTTCCCCCTTCATCGGAGGCGGAGAAGAAGAGAGTCACGGTTGAGGGGTTGTCGGGGTTCTCATAGGCCCCTACGGTGCCGCTGGGAACCAGCCGATCCAGGCCCACAAAGGCTACGCGACTGGAGTCGAGTTGCACATTATTCGCCTGGTCGATGGCGTTGACGGCAACGACTATAGAGTCTTCGGTGAGGGGCTGGTCTGGTAGGGAGGAGAGGTCCCAGAGATAACTCCAGCCGTCGCTCCCGTCATAATCATTGGTGAGGAGGTGCCAATCGATCTTCTCCCCATCGTCGTAGCGGGCCCAAAAATCCACCTGTTTCATCCCGCTGTTTCCGTCGCTGGCGTTGGCTAAGATAAGGGTCCGATTGGTGGTGAGGTGGAAATCCGACCAGGGGAGTACTACGCTAGCCACGGGTGGTTTCGAGTCGTCTCCTGACTCCGCTGGGGCCTCTATGGTGACATCTGTATAGTAGTGGGTGAGGATCTGTTGGTAGTTCCAGCCATGCCAGGAGGCCCAGCGTTGTGCCCCTACCTGGGAGAGCCCCCAACCATGGCCGTATCGAGTGTCGCCAAAACAGACGGGGTCGTTGATGGCTTTGAGGTAAGGAAAACGAGCCGGGTTGTCATCTCGAGTTCGTGTAGGATCGCCATTGTTTGCGCTGTACATGGCGATAATGGGCGAATCGAGGGGAGGCTCTCCGTCGTCCCAGACGTTGTGCCAGAGGTACTGCCCCCAGGTGGCATCTACGGCAGCGTCCGTCTCAGGATAGGTATTGGGGCCCATGTACTGATAGTTGGTGCAGTCATCCACATCCCAGTAAGGGGAGACGGGATGGTTGAGGGCGTAGTACCAGCCATAGGAGCGAGCCGCGACCGCTTGGGCTCTGAGGGCCTCGGGTTCCCAAGCGTGAGGCATCTCATAGGGAACCACATGCTTGACATAAGTCTCAAGTTCGAAGTAGTCGATTTGACCATCGGGGAGATCGCGGCTCCAATTGCAATAATCCCTATGGATCACCCGGATGTAGTCGGGCGGCGAGAGATGCGTGCTTGCGGGGAGGCCAATAGAGGGAGCGACCAAGAAAGTCGCCTTAGAGATAGACTCTGGAGGAGCCCCGGAATCTTGGGCCTTGAGTAGAGCCTTCTCCACATCTAGAACCCATACGTCTCCATCTCGCTGGAAGGCCAGGTATCGCCCATCGGGTGACCAAACGGGGGCACTCTCTTCCCTGTTGCCGGGGGTCAGGTTGCGCAACCCCTTGTCATCCGAGCCTACCAGCCAAATGTCGCAGGACTGCGCGGTCCCACTGCCTCTTGGGCAGCGGGAGAAGGCGATAGTTCCTCCCTCGGGAGACCAACTGGGCGCCCCAAGATAGTCGTTCTCGCTCTCTATTAGGAGAAGGCGGGCTGAGCCGTCGGCCTCGGTGACCCAGAGTTGAGATTGGAGTTGCTCTCCGACAACGATGTAGGCCAGTTGGGTGCCATCGGCGGACCAGGCAGCAGGGCCTATTACAGCCTCTTGGGCCAAGGTTTGGGGGTTGGTTCCATCAACCCCCTCCACCCGTAGAGTCAAGCCATCGCTTTTGACCACCCTCGTGCCTGTAGGGGATATTTGGAAAGGACACCCAGCCGGCAGGGTCACAATCTGCAACTCCTCCTTCCCTTGCCTGTCGGTGAAGACCAACCGCCCCCTCTGGGCGAAGGCCAGGAGGCCATCGGGCAGCCAGGCCAGAGGGAGGCCCCAGTCGGCGGGGGCGATCGCCCTTCGCTGGCCGCTCGCAAGATCCAGCAGCCACACCTGACCTTCCCCTTCCCCCTGAAAGGAAAGGTAGGCGATCTCCTTCCCCCCAGGGGAAAAGATGGGGTAAGCAGCGTTCTCGGCTACTTTGGTGGCGACTCCATTGTCGACATTCAGGAGCCAGAGATCGAAAATGGTCTGCCACCCTTCCCCGCTCTCCACCACCTCCTTCGGCCGAGTGACGAGGATCTCTCTCCCATCTGGCGACCAAGCGGCGAAGTAGGAGCGGCCATCGTCGGTGAGCCTCTTCTCGCCCAGCGTCTCTCCCTCTAGAGCCTCAGTGGATGGGGAGAGACCCGGTAGGGTCAGAAGAAGGAAAAACAAGATAACACGACTTATGTATGGTTGTCTTAACCCCTTCATTTCTAAGAGAAGGATATGTCCAGACATTCCTCTTGTCAACGCCGGTGAGAGTTGAACTTCAACCATCACTGCGTATAATATCTCTAACAGGAAAGGTAGGTAAGACGATGGTAAGCAGAGGCCGAAGGGCATTGCTTGGTCTTCTCATCATCCTCTTCTTTTCCGTACAGCCTCTGGCGGCTGCTCCCGGGGTGGAGGGGATGATTATCCACGTAGTAGAGCGAGGGGAGACGCTCTTTATCATCGCCGCCCGCTATGGAACGACGGTGGAGGCCATCGTTCAAGCCAACGCCATCGCCAACCCTAACCTCATATATGTGGGCCAGCGGCTTATCATCCCCACTCAGGGGTCGGTCGCTCCTGAGGGGAGTTACGTGGTGCGACTAGGCGATACTCTTAGTAACATAGCCCTTCGCTTCGGGACGACAGTTTCGGCCATAGCCCAGGCTAACAACATCTCTAACCCTTCCCTCATCTACCCCGGCCAAAGGCTCATCATCCCCTCGGCCGTACAGCAGCCATCGGAGTCGCCTACCCAGGCCCAGGTGCACGTTGTGCGACCCGGAGAGTATCTCTCCCAGATCGCTCGTCTCTACGGCACCACCGTCTGGGCCCTGGCCGCGGCCAACGATCTATCCAACCCTTCTCTCATCTACGCCGGTCAGCGACTCATCATCCCCGCTCAGTCGGCAACGTTGCCTACTCCTATTTTGGCGTTGGAGTTCGTACCACCTCAGGTGGCCCAAGGGCATACCCTTCTCGTCAGGGTGCGAGCCGAGGAGGAGGTGAGCCTGGCAGGGAGCATAGATGGCCGGAGCCTCACCTTTACTGGGGAAGAAGGGGAGTATTGGGCTTTGGCTGGATTTCCCCCTTGGAGTGTGTCGGGAGCCCACCCTTGGTCTATTGTCGCTACCGATGACGAGGGGAAAGCCGTGGAAGTCTCAGGTTATGTGCTGGTGACAGAGGCTGAATTTCCCATTCAATATATTGACCTGCCTCCTGAACGGGAGGGGCTCCTGGACCCGGAACTGGTGCAGGCGGAATGGGCAAGGGTAAAGGCCATCTTCCTTCAGGTAACCCCCTCCAAATTGTGGCAAGGGCGGTTTCGTGTGCCCGTCGAGGGGGAGGTCTCCTCTCTCTTTGGCACCCGCCGTTCTTATGATGGTGGCCCGGTGGCCAGTTACCACATGGGGGTGGACTACTCCGCTCCTGAGGGCGCTCCTGTGGTGGCCGCCAACTCCGGCCGTATCGCCTTGGCCGAAGAGTTGACCGTGCGAGGGAAGACGGTGATCATCGATCACGGCCTGGGGGTCCATAGTGGTTACTTCCACCTCTCGGGGATAGCGGTGGCCCCAGGACAGGAGGTGAAAGGAGGCACCTTGATAGGGTATGTGGGCTCCACCGGGCTAGCCACGGGGGCTCACCTCCATTGGGAGATGCGGCTCGGGGAGATAGGTGTAGATCCCACGGAGTGGATGGCAAGGGCCATACCGGAATAGGGGACTATTTTCCTATTGACCTGCGTTTAGAAATCGATCATTATGTATATATGATGTCGCGTAGAAGGTTCTGTTCCTTCATCATCTCGGTTGTTATCCTCTCCTTTGCCGCAACCTCTGTTTGGGCCGCACCTCCGGAGGTCGATCCGGTTATACACATCGTTCAGCGGGGGGAGACGATATATTCTATCGCTAGGAGGTATGGCACCAGCGTAGAGGCGATAGCCAGTGCCAACGCCATCGTCAACCCCAACTGGGTATATGCAGGGCAGAGGCTCACTATCCCTACTCAGGACTCTCCAGAAACCACGGTCTACACTGTGCAGTGGGGCGATAGCCTCTTTTCCATAGCCCGGAGGTACGGGACTACGGCTGACGCCTTGGCTGCGCTCAACGGGCTCTCCAACCCCAACTTTATCTGGGCCGGGCAGAGGCTGCGCTTAAACTCATCATCCTCGCCACCATCACCGGAGCCCTCAAGCGGCTCTCGCATCCATCTGGTGCAGCCCGGGGAGATCCTCATCCATATAGCCAGAAGGTACAATACCACCGTCTGGGCCTTGGCCAGGGCCAACAACTTAGCCAACCCCTCCTTTATCTACGTGGGCCAGAGGCTGATAATACCGGAGGAGAGCGGGCAGGAATCCACTCCCGGGAGTGAGGGAGGGGAAAGGTGGATCGACATTAACCTCACCACCCAGAGGCTTGTGGCCTATGAAGGAGAGCAAGCCGTATATTCGGCTGTCGTCTCCTCGGGGACAGCCGAGCGCCCTACCGTCACTGGCCGCTATCGCATCCAGCGCAAGTACCGTTATGACGATATGTCCTACCCTGGCTATTACTATCTCCCCGATGTCCCCTATGTGATGTATTTTTATGGCGGCTATGCTATCCATGGCACTTACTGGCATAACAACTTCGGTACCCCTATGAGTTTTGGCTGTGTGAACCTAACCGTCTCCGATGCCCAGTGGCTCTTTGACTGGACTACCCCCGCTTTACCTCCCGGCTATAACGTGATATACTCCAGCGCTGACAACCCAGGTACCTTAGTGGTGATAAATTATTAGCCTTTCCTTGCCTCACGATGTTCTATCGGCTAGCCAAGCCTTTTTTCGTCCTACTCTTCAAGATCTTGACCCGCTGGGAGGTAGAAGGGCGGGAGAACCTCCCCTCTGGAGGGCCTCTTTTGGTGGTCTTCAACCATTTGGGCCACCTTGACCCGGCGCTTTTAGTGGCCACCTTGCCTTGGCGGATCACGGGGTTGGCGGTGGCTGATCTTCGGAAGGTGCCGGTGACGGGCTTCCTTTTGAGGTTGGGAGGGGCGATCTGGGTGAACCGCGGCCATTACGACCGGGAGGCGCTCAGGAAGGGGCTGGCGCTCCTGGAGCGGGGAGATATCTTGGCCATCGCCCCCGAGGGGAGGATAAGCGTAACCGGGGCCTTGGAAAAGGGGAAGACGGGGCCTGTCTTCCTAGCCCAGCGGGCGAACGTCCCCCTATTGCCCATCGGCATCACCGGGACAGAAGAGGCCCCTCGTAGGTTGAAGCGGTTCCGGCGGCCTCATCTCCGCGTAATTATCGGCCAGATATTTAGATTGCCAGAGCACCCTCCAGGACGATCTCGCAAGGAGCAACTGAGGGCTGACTCCGACTTCATCATGCGCCACCTGGCAGAACTCCTTCCCGAGAAGTATAGAGGGGTCTATCGATAAGGGTTATCTCCTTGGCAGAGGGGGTGCGGGTGTTCTATGGTAGCCACTTCTTAAGATGGGGGGCCATCGCCCTTGTAGCCTTGGTATTCACGCTCCTCCTCTCGCCTCTATGGCCGGCCTCCATACTGGTCAAGGCCGATGCGGTAGCCTACGCCGTTTGCCACCGCTTGCCGGATCACTCCTTTCATTTGGCTGGCCGACAGTTGCCCCTCTGTGCCCGTTGCACCGGGACCTTTCTGGGGGTTTCTTGGGGCCTCTTGGGACTCATACCCAAGGGAAAGGCCAGTCGCTTACCCCCGGTGAAACTCCTTATTCTCTTGGTCGGGTTCATCATGCTCATGGGGGTAGATGGCTTAAATTCCTACCTCTCTTTTGTGGGCCTACCTCATCTCTATGAACCTCACAATACCTTGCGGCTTATCACGGGGACCCTCTATGGCCTCTCTTTAAGTATCTTGGTTTTTCCCGTCTTCAACTTCACCCTCTGGCGAGAACCAAAGCCTAACGAGGCGCTGGGCGGCTTTAAGGAACTCTCGTTCCTCTTAGGGGGAGCCTTTTTAATCGTCCTCATCGTACAGGCCGAGATCGATGCTCTTCTCTACCCCTTGGCCCTGGCCAGCGCTTTAGGTGTGGTACTCATCTTCACCCTAGTAAACACCCTTCTGATTTTAGTAGTGAGCGGCCGGGAGGGGCAGGCTATGACCTGGAGTGATGCCCTCTTGCCTCTAGCCTTGGGCTTGGGGGCCACATTCTTAGAGATAGGAGCAGTGGGCTTTGCCCGGTTTCATTTGACCAGGCTCCTGGGGCTACCGTTTTAAAGTTGTAAGAGGAAGCGATCCTTGATATAATGTATTAACCTGTCCAGGGATGGCGGCCCTTGGCGAGAGATCTTTTCTGGGAGGTCTGCACTATGGTACAAGCGGGTTTGAAAGCAGGACTCATAGGCGGGGTCATCGCTGTAGTCTTGGCCTTGATGGGCCTGATCCCCTGTTTAGGTGAACTCATCGCTTGTTTTGCCTGTTTTGGCACCTTGCTCCTATGGATAGGGGTCGGGGCCTGGGCGGTGAGTTTGGGGGGCAAGGAGATCCAAACCGTAGGTGAGGGAGCCGGAGCTGGAGCCTTGGCTGGGGCAGTGACAGCAGTTATCGGCGGGGTGGCCAATATCGTCATTGGATTGGCTAGGGTCGCCATCTTTGGAGCCACGGCGGCCGCTACCGCCTTTGGCCAGATCCCTTCCGAGGCCTGGCGGGCACTCCGGGACCTAGGGATCGAGCCCTCCCTCATCGTCCGTTGGACGACGGGGTTCGGCGGAGCCTTGATCGGTGGCAGCGTGTGCTGCTTGGTGGGCCTCGCCATCGCCGCCGTTCTGGGCGGCTTGGGTGGCCTCCTCTGGAAGGCGATGAAGGCCTAGCGTTTGGCTGCAAAGTTGAACCTCGGCGATATCACCAGCCTGTGGTTGCATCATTCAATGGGAGGTTAAGATGGAGATCGGCAAGGCTTTCGGTTATGTCTTCGATGATGAGAGTTGGATCACGAAGATACTCATCGGGGGTGTCTTGGGGATCATCCCCATCGTGAACTTCGCGGTCTTAGGCTACATGGTGGAGACGCTCCGCAACGTGGCCCAGGGCTTGGAGAAACCCCTTCCGGAATGGTCGGAGTTCGGCGGGAAGTTCGTAAAAGGGCTGATGATACTCATCATCGGCTTCATCTACACTATCCCCATCTGGCTGATTATGGGCTGCTTCTGGGTCGCTGCCTTGGCCGTGGGAGGGGGGGAAGGAGTCCAAGAGGATATTCTCACTCTCCTCTCTACCGGGGTAGGATGCCTAAGTGGCCTCTATGGGCTTATCATTGGCGTTCTCTCGCCGGCTATCCTGATCAAATACGCGGTGACCGGGGAGTTAGGATCCGCCTTCCGCTTCGGGGAGATCTTCGGCTTCATCACCGGGAACCTGGGGAACTACATCCTAGCCCTGATCCTAGCCTGGGTGGCCAGTTTCATCGCCAGTTTCGGTATTATCGCCTGCGGAGTGGGAGTGCTCTTTACCTCCTTCTGGGCCTATCTAGTCATGGCCCATCTCTTCGGACAACTCCACCGCACCTTGCCCGCAACCGCATAGGAGCGGAAAAGCGAGGGCCAGGGGTTACCTCCCTGGCCCTCTTTTGTGGTAAAATGAGGGTGGACATGGAGGAGCCACTCTTAGAGGGGCCTATCTGGCTGATGCAGCCTATCCCTTACTTCGGTGAGGAGCTATCTGGGGAGTGGATCTACGAGCCCAAGATCGATGGCTGGAGGATACAGATAATACGATTCCCCGAGGGCCATGTGGAGTTATGGGGGAGGAGGCTGGAGAGGAAGCCCAATTGGACCTCAAAATTGATTTTTCTCGTTAAGGCCGCCCAGAAAGTGGTCCCTCCGGGTACCCTTTTGGACGGTGAACTCTCTACTGCCAAGGGGAGGAGGTTTGTGCCCTCGCTCTTTGCGGTAAGGGGAAAGGTAGAGCCCCGGGTATACCTCTTCGATATCGTTTTTCACGAAGGTCGATTCGTGGGCTATCTGCCTCTCAAAGAGAGGCGGAAGTTATTGGAGGGCCTTCCTCTTAGAGTTCCTTTTCAATTGGTCGAGGCTAAGCCGATTCGAGATTTGGAAACCCACCTGAAGGAGGCACTCCAGAGAGAGGAGGAGGGGATAGTGATCAAAGACTTGGCCTCCCCCTACTTAATAGCGCATGATGGCCCCATAGCCACGGAACATTGGCGGAAGATCAAGTGAGGAGGGAAGATGGTAGCATATCGGAGGAGGTTGGCACGAGGGGTGGGTAGGTTCCAGGTGATGGCCCTCCTCCAGGCAGCAAGGGCCTATATTTTGGGGTTGCCCCTCGATTCGGCAAGAAGTTGGGGGTTGAACCGGGCTATCTTCTATGCTGCGGCCAAGAGAGGGTTCAAGGGACGCCGGGCTTTGCCCTTCGATCGCACAGCCCTTCCGGTGCAGAAACTTCCCAGGGAAGAGATCGAGGAGATCGAGGCGTCCTATGGCATCTTCCATCTGGGAGATGAGATGGCCTATCAGGTGGAGATGGATGGTAGGCCTATCTTCACCATAGGAAGCGAACTCCAGACCGCGGAGGATTTCGCTAAGCAGATAGAGAGCCGCTTCGGAGGGGCTTTCGAGGAGGCGTGGAGGGAAGCGATAGAGATGTGTAAAGGTTTCGATAAAGGCGTCCTTCTCTCCCAGAGGTATTTTTACGAGACGGTTTATAAACCGCGAAGAGATGAGTTGGCTTCCAAATGGACGGAGTTGGCCGAGGAGTTATCATAGGAAGCGAGCCCTGGTTGTTGAGAAAGGGGCGGGGTAACACCAGCCCTCTTTTTATGGTAAAATATAGAATAAGAACCCTTTAGCAGCAATTAGATATGGCTTTTAAACTACCGGAAAAGGTAAAAAATATACCTATCAAGCCTGGCGTCTATCTCCTGAAGGATGAGAAGGGCCGCATCCTCTATGTGGGGAAGGCAGCGAACCTCAGGAATAGGGTGCGCTCTTATTGCTCCGCTTCGCCCACCCGCAGTCCCAAGTTAGCCCATCTGGCCAAGACCACAGCCGACTTCGAGTTTATCGTCACCGAATCGGAGATGGAGGCCCTCGTCTTGGAGTGCTCCTTGATCAAGAGGTACCGCCCTCGCTATAACGTCCGTTTCCGGGATGACAAGCGGTACCCCTATATCAGGATCAGTTGGCAGGAGGAGTTCCCCCGCATTCAGATCGTTCGCCGCGCCCAGCGAGACGGAGCCAGATATTATGGTCCCTTCGCCTCCTCGGCGGCTATGCACCAGACCCTAGATACCCTGCGCTCGATCTTCCCTTACGTGACCTGCCGGCGCAAACTCACAGGCGCTGACGAGCGGGCCTGCCTCTACTATTACATCAAACGTTGTCCTGCCCCTTGCATCGGGGCTATCTCCCAAGAGGAGTATCGGGCCTTCATCGAGGGGGTCTGTCTATTCCTGGAGGGCAAGCAAGAAGCGATCCTCGGCTCCCTTCGCCGGCAGATGGAGGAGGCGGCAAGGGGTCTGGAGTTCGAGCGGGCAGCATCCCTCCGCGATCAGATCCGAGGTATAGAGCGGGCCATGGAGAAGCAGAGGATAGTCTTTCGCGCCAAGGTGGATCAGGATGTGGTAGCCCTGGCTAGGCGGGATGGCGAGGCCTGCGTGCAGGTCTTCTTCGTGCGGGGGGGCAAACTGATAGGTCGGGAATCGTTCCTTTTGGAGGGGACGAAGGGTGAGGAATCAAAAGAGGTTCTGGCCTCTTTCCTGAAGCAGTTTTACGATGCGGTGGCCTACGTCCCCTCGGAGATCCTTCTAGGGAGCGAGTTAGATGAAGCCCCGGTGATCAGAGCCTGGCTGGAGGAGAGGAGGGGAGCAAAAGTGGCCCTCTCCCTTCCCCGCCGAGGGAAGAAGCGGGAACTGGTGAAGTTGGCGGAGGAGAACGCCGCCCAGACCCTGGCCCATATAGAGGCTCAGGAAGCGATCGACGAAGGGAAGGTGATGGCTGCCCTCGCCGATCTAAGGGAACACCTTGGACTGGAAGCCCTCCCCCTGCGGATCGAGGCCTATGATATCTCCAACATCCAAGGGGTAGCCCCCACAGGGAGCATGGTAGTCTTTGAGAAAGGCCTACCCCAGAGGGAGGCCTACCGCCATTTCCGCATAAAGAGCGTGAAAGGGGCCGACGATTACGCCATGATGCGAGAGGTGCTCAGGCGACGGTTTAGCCGAGCCCTCCAGGAGGGTGAAAATGCGTGGGCCACCCTGCCCCATCTGGTGGTCATCGATGGGGGGAAAGGTCAACTGAACGCCGCTCTGGAGGTTCTGACTGAACACGGCTTGGAGGTTCCGGCGGTGGCCCTGGCCAAGGAGCGAGAGGAGATCTACCGTCCAGGGGCCGATCTTCCCCTTCGGCTTCCCGAGGATTCCCCAGCCCTTCAGTTGGTGCAGCGGCTGCGGGATGAGGCCCACCGCTTCGCCTTAGGCTACCATCAGAAGTTGAGAGAGCGTCGTAGCCTGGCCACTCTTCTGGAGGAGATCCCAGGGATCGGTCCCAAGAGGAGGAGGGCCCTTCTGAAACAGTTCGGCTCCCTGGAAGCGATCCGCCAGGCTAGTCTCCAAGAACTTGCTGCCGTGGAGGGGATGAACGAGGCGGTAGCCCAAAAAGTGATAGAATTCCTATAGAGGTGGTACCTTGATCCAAACTCGGTTCTCGTGGCTGCATCAGGATGAGGTCGTTCTCTCCCTTCATCGGCGACACCCCTACTTCTTGGCCCTTCGCTTGCTCCTCCCGGCCTTCTTGTTCACCTTGCCCGCTGCTTTTTGGGTTTTCTCCCCGGCCTCTTTTGGTCATCTCCTTCCTTTGGTCTACCTTTTCCTCGGCCCTCTGGCCGCTCTCCTCTTTATGTGGTTCTATCTCGATTGGCAAAACGACTACTATGTGGTCACCGACAAGCGTGTAGTCCAGGTGGAGAAAGTGATGCTCCTCTATGAGGAGCGAAATGAGGCTGCGCTAGGGAGGATCCAGAACGTGACCTTAGTCTCCCCCCACGCCTTGGCTAGACTATTGGGCTTCGCGAACTTGGTCATAGAGACCGCGGGGGCAAGAGGCAAGATGGTCCTTACTGGTTTGCCCCAGGCGGACCGGGTGCGGGAAGAGATCCTGGCCCAGGTGGAGCGCTCCCGGAAGGAAGAAGCCGTTGAGGAGGCCCTCGTTGAGCCCCAAGAGGAGGTTGCTGCTATCAGGAAGAAAGGTACTTTTCCTCTCCTCCTCGACTACCTTTTTCCCCGCCTACGCTTAGAGGAGGACTCCCAGGTGACCTGGAGGAAGCATTGGTACGTTCTCTTACGCAAGACAGCAGGCCCTTTGGTCCTTTTAATAGTCGTCTTGGAGATAGGAACGGCCGTGGCCTTGGGGCTCCCCTTGGTCTCTTTCTTACCTCGAACCTCGGCTTTAGTCCTCTGCATAACCGCCACTAGCCTCTTGGCCCTCTTCATCCTCTACCGGTACGAAGATTGGCGGAACGACATCTATGTCTTGACCGACGATCGGATCATAGACATGGAAAGGAAGCCCCTCTTCTTACGAGAAGAGCGGAGGGAGGCGAGCCTGGCCATGATCCAGGATGTGAGGTATCTCATCCCCGGCGTAATTTATAACCTCCTCAACGTGGGCATGGTGATCATAGAGACCGCCGCTACCGAGGGGGAGCTTACTTTCGATTGGGTGCATGACCCCCGCCGTGTTCAAGGGGAGATCTTCGCCCGGGTGGATGCCTATCGGGAGAGGGAAAAGAGAAGGGAAGAGGAGGCCCAAGCAGCCAGACTACAAAAGTGGCTTGAGGCCTACCGGAAGGCGGAGAAAGAGCGGCCGGAAGAGCCTTCCACATAAATTAAAAGGGGCACGAGAGCGTGCCCCTTTTATAGTCTTACTCTACTTTCTTTGCCCTTCGCCGTCTTAAGAGCCAGGCCACTAGCCATCCTAAGAGCACAAAGGGTAGGGCGATAATGATGAGGATGGGCAGGAAGGTGATGATGAAGCGAGTAGCTATATCGGCCAGAAATTGAAGCCCTACCACCAAGTCGTAGATGGAGTCTCGAACTGTGCGTATCCAACTCCACTCTTTCTCCACCAGGGGTATCTCCTCCTTGGGCGTGAGGTTCACGGTGAGGGCGGACATGGCGGCGCTCCTTTCCAGGTATTGCATCCGCCCCTTGGTCTGCTCGACCTGGATGCCGATATTGGAAAGTTCCCGATAGATGGCTAGTATCCCTTCTGCCTTTTCGCCTCTTTCCCGGGCTGAGTCGAGGAGTTCACGCAGTTCTTCCTCGGTCTCTTCCAAATAGGTGAGACGGGCCTCTAGATCGACATACTCCTCCGTTACATCTTGAGCGGAGGTATTCTCACTCTGGACCTCCAAGGCCCCCTCTTTGATCCGCCTCCTGGCCTCATCGAAAGATTCGGCGGGCACCCTGATAGTGATGGTGGCCTGGAGTTGGTCGTTCAGTTTCCAGGAGTTGGAGTTGACGACGAACCCCCCCAGTTCCAAAGCCAGCGCCTCTATCTTGTTCAGACTCTCCTCCGTATCTTCCACCAAGAGCGAGATATCCCCGGTCCTTATGATGAGTCGTTCCTCCGCTGGGGGCACAGCCACGCCCGCACCCTTATAATACTCCTCGACAGGGGCAGGGACAGGGGTCGCAGCAGGGAGTCGCGGCACGCCTACATAAGCCTCTGGGGAAGGGGTGGGCATCGCCGCGCCGCCACAACCCGTCGCCTGTAGTAGAAGGGCGAGGATAAGCACCGGTAGGAAAAGTTTGCCTTTCATATTCTCCTCCTCATGGGGTTTCACTTTCATACACTCTTAAGACGCTATTACTCTTTCCCAGGTTCCCTACCAGCCGTAAGAGAGACGGGTGATGAGGCTTCCCGGGAGACCTTTCTTCTTCATTGCCTCCTGGGTCTCTTCTACGGGGTAATCCACTCGTCGATACTCGACTGTCGCCTCTTGGCTATCGAAGAGAAGGTAACTGGCTCGGGGATCGCCATCGCGGGGCTGCCCCACGCTTCCGGCATTGATCATATACCTGTTCGTGTCGAGAGCCATCCTCTGTCCAGGGGGGAGGATGTAAGCCTGGAGGTGTGGCCCCTCTTCATGGAAGACCACTGGAACGTGAGTGTGACCGTGAAAACAGAGTTGAGTGTTGAGAAGTTCAAAGGTGCGCTGGGCCACTAGGGGATGGGTCACATACTCCCAGATGGGAGCGCGGAGGCTGCCATGAACTAAGGTATAGTTGTCCTGAACGAGGATCTCAGGGAGGCTTTCCAGGTAGGCTCTATTCTCTGCGGTCAGTTCTTTTGCTGTCCATTGACAGGCCTCCCGCGCGGCGGAGTTGAACTCGGCGGTGTCCATCTTCCCGATGGCCGCCCAATCGTGGTTTCCGGCCACGCAGCGGAGAGGCAGTTCCCGAAGACGGGCGATACACTCGTTAGGGTGGGGCCCATAGCCAACTAGGTCCCCCAGGCAGAGCACCTCGTCGATATGGGCAAGATCGACCTCCGCCAGGACCGCCTCTAGGGCAGGCAGATTGCTATGGATATCGGAGAGGACGAGATAGCGCATCGATTTCAGTCTACCACAGATGGGCTCTCTTGACCAGGTCGTTCAGCAACGCCGCCAAGCCTCCAGAATGCTCGGTTTGAAGCCTTTTTGCATTCTAGTCGATCTCTCTCTTTTTATCAATAGGAAAGTGGTACTTGGCCGTCAACCTTCACTTTGGGGAGCCTTCTCTTTGGATTGATGGCTCTCTCCCACCCAGAAGTGGTCGGGGAGGACGAGGGGGCTAGGCAAGAGGCGCAGGCTGTCGAGATGGAGGCCTTCTATGGGGAGGGTGCCGAGACTCACGTAGCAAAGGTTGGGTCGCCGGCCGAACTTCTCCCAGTACCGCTCAGCGGCTTCCTTGGCCTTTCGAGATACCTCTTTCTTCGGGTCATCGTCGAACCAAAGGAGCCCCACTCGCATCTTGTTGTCGCTCATCTCGAACACCTGTTCTATATTATACCAGAACAGGCGTGCTATGTCAAGGGAGAATAATAGAGGGGTCCTTTTGAGGTAGCCGAGTAGGGGTTTATTCGGCTTTCTTGAGGGCTAGATTGAGTCGCCTCATGAGGCGGGCTTTCCGGCGGGCAGCGTTATTCTTATGGATGACTCCTTTCACCGCTGCCTTATCCAAGGCGCTTGCAGCCTGACGTGCAGCCTGAGCGGCCTCCTCCAGTTCGCCCTCGGCGATGAGCCGATCCGTCTTCTTTATGAAGGTCCGAGCCCGGGAGCGGAAGACCCGGTTTCGCTCCCTCCTTCGGGCCGAAGACCTGATCCTCTTCTTTGCCGATGCTGTAGTAGCCAAGAGACCTCCGTGGATTGCCAACTTATTAAATAATACTCGATTTCTCTCCCTTTGTCCAGTTAGCATAACTTATACGATGCCTTTCCTCGCCAGCCGATTTGGCTATAATAGTGAGGCCAAGCGAGCGATTTGAGGCGGTTGTGGACGAAGGTCGAGCGGGAGAACTGGCCCGGGCCGCGGGCCTGGTGATGATGGCCTTTGTGGCCAGCCGTGCCTTGGGGTTGGCCAGGGAGATGATTATTAGCAACCAGTTCGGGACAACCTGGGAACTGGACGCTTATCTGGCTGCCTTTCGGGTGCCCGATTTGATCTTCCAGATCATCGCCCGGGGTGCTCTGGGGTCGGCCCTCATCCCCGTCTTCACCGAGTATCTGGCCCGGGGGGAGAAGGAGAAGGCTTGGCGACTGGCTAGCGCCATTTTCAATATAGTGTTCATCGTCGTGACTATGGCTAGCCTCCTGGCCGCTATCTTCGCCCCTCAACTGGTGGCCCGAGTGGTAGCGCCGGGCTTTGGTCCTAAAGAGCAGGCCCTCACGACCACCCTTATGCGCCTCATGCTCCTCTCCTCGGTCGTTTTCGGCGTGAGCGGGATCGCCATGGGCGTCCTCAACTCCTTTCAACACTTCCTTTGGCCTGCCTGGGCTCCAGCCATCTATAACCTCTCCATCATCGGGGGGGCGCTATTCCTCGCTCCCACCAGGGGGGTCTATGGCTTGGCTATAGGCGTGGTGGTGGGCTCCGGCTTGCATCTCCTGATCCAGGTTCCGGAACTCGTAAAAAGGGGGCTGAGTTACTTCCCTATCTTGGCTCTTGGCCATCCCGGGGTGAGGGAGGTGGGGCGGCTGATGGGGCCTCGTATGTTGGGGCTGGCCACCATGCAGGTTAATTTCCTGGTGAACACTATCCTGGCTTCGGGCCTGGTCGCAGGGAGTCTGGCCGCTCTAAACTATGCCTGGCTCTTGATGTTTCTCCCCCTGGGTATCTTCGCCATGGCCATAGCCACGGTGGCCTTTCCTACCTTTTCCGAGTTGACGGCCAAGGGGGAGTTAGGCGACCTGCGTCGGGCTCTCTCTTTAACCCTGCGGGCCACCTGGTACCTCACCGTCCCAGCCACGGTAGGGCTCTTCCTCTTGCGGGAGCCGATAATCAGGCTGCTCTTGGAGCGGGGGAGGTTCGGCCTAGAGTCCACCAGCGCCGTGGCTTGGGCGCTGCAATTTTACGCTTTGGGGCTTTTCGCCTACGCCACGGTGGAGATAGTCACCCGGGCCTTCTACGCCCTCCACGATACCTTAACGCCGGTCCTGGTAGGGTTAGCCTCCATGATCATTAACATCGTCCTCTGCCTCCTCCTCGTAGGGCCGCTGACCCATGGAGGGTTGGCCTTGGCCAACTCTTTGGCCACCATGGTGGAGATGGTCTGGTTACTCTTTATCTTACGAGGGCGGGTGAAGGGTATGGATGGGAGGGAACTAAGTGTCTCTTTGGGCAAGGTCGCCGCGGCGGCGGCTCTAATGGGAGTAGTGGTGGCTTGGTTTGCCGCGGTCACCGAAGGCAGCCACATACTCATGCAAGCGGGGGGCGCTATGGTTTTGGGGACGGGGGTTTATCTCCTGGCCTCGCTCCTCTTGGGGGGCAAAGAGGTGAAGGCGATTAGGGGACTGGTGAGGGGCAAGGAACACTCTAGTACTTGAACTTACGTTCTAAATGTGATACAATACGATTTGTAGACATAAGAACAGTTGCTGGTTGTGGAGAGATGGAGAAATGGTAGATATGGGGGTACAGGGTAAGGGTAACGAAGGAAAGTTTCCTTATGCCACGGCAAAGAGTATGACGCGTTTTTTTGAAGTCATGAGGCAAATCCGAGACGACGTGCCAAAGAAAGTCGATGCTAGTTGGTTAAAGGTCCTGGACATCGAGGAGCATAACCCGTCTCAGATGCTTTCGTCACTGGAGATTATGGAGCTTATTCACCCTGACGGGAGTACAAGCACCCGGATGGCGGAGTTGGGAGATGACCTTGAGGGAACGCTACGTGAGATAGTTGAGGATTTGTATTCGGACCTATTCGGGAAGTTTCCTCAGGAGGCTCTAACCCGAGATAGGTTAAAGACATATTTTGAGGAATACCACGGAAAGTCGTCGGAGATGGCGCGCAGGATGACAGCGATTTTTGAGCTTCTTTGCAAGGAGGCCAATATCGACCTTCCAGGGCTTAAGGCCGAAGCTGCCCCCAAGGGGCGGGACAAGAAACCTGCTAAGGACAAAAAGAAGGAGACAAAGCAACCCGTGCGGATGGAGGAGAAACCTGAGCTGGTTGAAAAACGTCGTAGGGAAGAGGCGAAAGCACCTGTCGAGCGGGAAGGAGTAAGGATTCCATCCATAGGCCCGGTCAAGTTCCGTGAGTTCATGGAAAGGGTCTCTACATACCATCCAAACAACAAGGAGGCCATAGCCAAAGCCATGGGCTTTGCCGGTGCAAGAGCATTGGGCAGCTATGTGGGCACCGGGGAAGTTCTGGGTTTCACTCGCGATAAGGAGGGTGACCCTGCACGCTTGGAACTGACGAGAGCTGGTATTGATATTAAACAAGGAGAGGAATGGTCTCGGCGAGCGATTTTTCAAGCCTTCAATGATGATGAAAGACTGGGGAAACTGACCAAATCTCTGAGAGAACGTAGTGCGGGTCAACCCCTGACCCGCGAAGTGGTGGAGGAGCGGATGCTCCTATACGGTGGGACTCCCGAGCAAGCCAGCAGGTTATCAGGAATTGTGCTTGAATGGATGGTAGATGGAGGGCTGGTGGAGAAAAAGGAGGAAGGTTTCTTTCTTACGGATGTTGGCGAGGCACAAACCATGACTGTTGACACATCAAGGCTAGACGAAGAGCTATACAGGAGACTGGTCCTCAGCGAATTCGATGAGCCCAAATCTCGCTTCCCCACCTCTTATAGCGCTATAGAGGGAGCGGTGGAGGAATTTAGGAAGCTGAGGCCGGAAAGCTCTGAAGTCGATCCCAAGATGCGGATGGCAGTCGGCTATATCCTCTATGCCTTGGGCTTCGATGTGCAATGTAAAGATGGGCCTAGAGAGATACTTGGCAAGAGTCCGTTCGCCTATGGAAAGCCTGATAGCAGCGATATTAAGGATGACTTGTTAGCAATCAAATTCGAGAATGCCCGGCTATATACAGGCTATGCTCTGGCCACTGAAATCAAGAGGGGCAGTCCAGCAGCGCATGCAGTGGAGCAAGCCGCGCGCCACAATGGTTTGATAGAGCGTGAATACCAGGGTGCAGTGAACTCCTTGCCATGTGTAATCTCTGACTCAGCTCGCTATGCAAATAAAGGCGCGCGCGACAGCGCGCGGCGCCTAAGAGTCCTTCACGTCCCTCTCGAAGGACTAGAGATCCTTCTTGCAGAACAATTGAAGAGGTTCAAGGCGGGAAATCGCCTCATTCTTTCAATTGACATCGTGAAGGCAATTGACAAGCTTAGAAGTCAGGACAATTTCGAGCCAACCCCCGAGGAATTCCTCAACTCTGTTTTATCCTTCGCTGCTTAGGATTGCTCCCCGCGATTTTGGGTCTCCATCTCCAATAGGCGGCGTTTCATATCCAGGCCGCCGCCGTAGCCGCCCAGAGTTCCATCTTTGCGAAGGACGCGGTGACAGGGGATGATGATAGGGATGGGGTTCTTGGCCAGGGCTGCGCCCACGGCCCGATAAGCCCGGGGCGAGCCTACCTCTTCCGCCACCCAAGAGTAGGGACGAGTCTGGCCGTAGGGGATGCGAGAGGTGACGCCCCAAACGCGCCGTTCGAAAGGGGTATAGCCTTCTAGGTCGAGTTTGGGCGCGAATGAGACTGGCTCCCCAGCGTAATAGCGCTGCAACTCTTCCTTTAACCCCTCGGCTGCTGCCTCTTCAAATGAGGCCTGGGGCCAGCGCTCCTTTAGGTTGGCCAACGCCTCCTCTGCACTGGGGCGGGGGTATTCCAAGGCTCGTAGCCCTCGAGGAGAGAGAACTAAACCTACCCAGCCCGCTTGGGTCTGGCAAAGGGTTATCGTTCGCTTCATGAAGGGTTAGAAGGGGATCTCCTCTTCGGGGAACTCCTCGCCCAGGCCGGCCTCAGGAACTGGCTCTCCCCTCGGAGTGAGGAACTTGACAGTCGTGGCGGTGAGCTCATAGGAAGCACGGGCAACACCATCCTTGCCTGTCCAGATGCGGGGGTTGCCAGATTCGTCGGGGTTGAGGCGTCCGTCGACCAGAACTAGGCGTCCCTTCGCTAGATACTGATTGCAGGTCTCTGCAAGCCGCCGCCAGGCCGTAACTCGGAACCAGGTGGTCTCGTCGCGGGAGTTTCCTTCGCTGTCGGTGTAACGACGGTTCGTGGCTACCCGAAAGGTAGTCACAGGGTCGCCGCTGGGGGTGTATCGCATCTCGGGATCGGCCCCCAGACGTCCCACGATCACTATCCGCTGGTACATGGTCGCCTCCTCGCTCGATTCATGACTGATTATAACACACATTATAGCAGGGTTTGGGCTCCATATCAACGGCTAGGCTGTTTTGGTTTGAAACCTAGTCGCGTTATAATACGTATATTATTATGCAGGGGACGGGGATGGCCTTCGAGGAGGCTCGCGACGAGGAAGAGAGCGGTTGGGTCCGGGAGGCGTTGGCCGGTGATAAAGAAGCCTTTGCCCGCCTGGTGGAGAGTCACCAGAGAGCGGTCTACAACCTGGCCTATCGGATGTTGGGGAACGCTAGTGATGCCGAAGATGCTGCTCAGGAGACCTTCTTGCGGGCCTACTCTCGGTTGCGAAGTTACGATCCGGCACGCAAATTCTCCTCTTGGCTTCTGGCCATCGCCGCCCACCACTCTATCGACCGGCTCCGCCGTCGGCGCTGGACGATATCTTGGGAGGGTATATCTCTTGGACGCCAGTTCTCGACTGGTCGAGAGCCGGAGAGGGAGATCGAGCAGAAGGAGGAGCGGGAGGAGATCCGTCGGCTGCTTGAGCGCCTCCCTCCCGATTATCGGCTGGTGGTCATCCTCTACTATTGGAACGACCTCTCCTGTCGTGAGATCGGAGAGGTTATGGGGCTGGGAGAGGGAGCGGTGAAGTCCAGGCTACACCGAGCCAGGAGGGTTTTGGCTCAAATGTTGAGGGAGGAGAGAGAAGTTACCTCCCATCGTTCAACCATGGCGGTAGGGGAATTATAAATGGAGCATCGGGGGGAACTAATCCCGGCATATTTGGACGGGGAACCTATAGGGGAAGAGAAAGAGCGGCTGGAGGAGCACCTGGTGGTTTGCGCCCAGTGTCGGGAGGAGTTGAACGCTTTAGAAGAGGTGGGCCTCCTTCTCTCGGAAGCGCCTCTCTTCTCGCCACAACCCGGTTTCACCGCTCGAGTGATGGCCAGGCTGGCCCAGAGGGAGGCTCGCCGTCGCCTGACTAGGGTCGCTCCAGCATTGGTGGCTGTATCCCTCATACTAACTTCTTTGGCCTTTCTTTCCCTCTTGGGGCTGCTGGCCCCTTGGTGGAGTAGTCTGGCAGCGCCCGCTACCCTCATAGACCTGGGGTTCGATCTCTCCTTGAGGTTCGTGCAGACGAGCAATACCTTGGCTCAGGCTTGCTCCTTCCTCTTGGGCGCAACCCTGAAAGCCTTACCCCCTGGGCTCCTTTTGCCCTACTCTTTCTTGATGCTGGGGTTGATGATAGTCTGGGCTAGATTGGTCATCCCTGCGCCTTTGCCCCTGAAAGATTAAAAAGGAGGTTCAAATGAAAAGGGTACTCTTGGCGTTCTTGATCGCTATTCTACTGTCGACAGCGGTGGCTCCCCCGGCCTTTGCCCAAGGAGGCGATGAGGGTCGAGTCATCTTCGGGCAGGATTACACCGTGAAGTCCGGCGAGGAGGTAGAGGGGGGCTTGGTCCTCTTCGGCGGCGATCTCACCGTCGAGGCCGAGGGGGTGGTAGATGGTGATGCTGTCGTCTTTGGAGGTGAGGTATTAGTCAAGGAGGGAGGGGTCATCGTCGAGGATTTGGCGGTCATAGGAGGCAGCATAACTATCGCCGGAGAGGTAGCGGGCGATGTAGTCAGCGTGGGTGCGAAAATCCACCTGAGATCAACGGCTGAGGTGGGCAACGATGTAGTCGCCGTCTTCGGCCAAGTGGAGCGAGCCGAGGGAGCGAAGGTAGGCGGCCAGGTGGTGGAGGGGGCGGAATTTCGCTTTGAGCCCTTCTATGGCTTGGGATGGGGCGGTGTCAGGGGTTGGGAGGTAGATCTCTTTGCTGGCTTTCTCTATCGCGCCTTCCGAGCCATAGTCACCATCGTGGCCCTGATGGCCTTGGGCCTTCTGGTGGTGGCCCTCTTGCCAGAGCAGGTGAAGGTTGTGAGCGCGACGGTTCAGGGGGCACCCTTCCCCAGCATCGGGGTGGGTTTCTTGACCTACTTGGTTTCCGCCCTCCTGATACCGCTCTTGGTGGTCATCTGCATCGGCATACCAGTGGCTATCCTCCTGGGCCTGGCCCTGGCTGCGGCAAGCATCTACGGCTGGATAGTCTTGGGCTCGGTGGTGGGGGAGAGGCTGCTCCAGGCGGCTAAGGTGGCCCGGCCAGAACCCTTGGCCTCCGTCCTCTTGGGGGTCTTTCTCATCACCCTCATCTCCGCCACGCCTCTTTGCATCGGCTTCCTCTTTACCTTGGTGGCCGGTTCCTGGGGGCTGGGGGCGGTCATCCTCACTCGCTTTGGGACAACCCTCTATCCACCTCCTTTCGCTACCTCAGAAAAGCCACCGCCTCTGCCTGCTGCCGAGGAACCACCCAAGGAAGAAGAAACCTCTCAATTGTGATTTGCCTTTCAGCGCCGTTTAAGGGAGAGGGGTAATCCCCTCTCCCTTCTTTTTCACGATTACGAACGCATGTTTTGGCTGGAAGGGGCGTTAATGGTATAATTACCGAAAGGCTATCGGGAAGAGGCGGTATTTGAAAGCGGATGGGCGGGGGATAGAGAGCATTCTATTGGGACTGGGGGCTTGGTGGGCCAAGCCTCGCATCTGGCTAGGCCCAGCCTGGGCGGTTCTTTGTGGTGGCTTGGCCTCTGGGAGGATGGGGTTCAACGGGTGGACGCTTCTGGTCCTTCTTTTGTCCCTCTTTCTAGGGGATCCACTCCTGGGGACCATCTGGCGGGAGGCATCCATTATAGCCTCTCCATCTAACCCTACCTCTCTGAGTGGAGGGTCTAAGGCCAGACTTTCCCTGCCACCCTATACTCTGCCTGGCTCCCTGGCTGATCATCTCTTCCGCTGGGCGGAAGGTCGGCTATCTTGGTGGTCTTCGGTCTGGCCCAGGTTCGAAGCCCCGCTGGCCGGTTTGGCCTTCGCTCTTCCTTTGGCCTTCCTTCTGGCTATCCTTTTGGGTTGGAGCGTAGTTATGCTCATGGCCGTGGCCTTGATCTTGGTAGCCTGGGAGTCTCTACGGTTACATGGCGGCGGAGGGCCGAGTAGCCTGCTTCGAGCCTGCTACGCAGGGGGGGTGGCTTGGCTGCTGGGCTATCTGGCTTTCAGGCCTCAAGTAGCGATCGAGCGACATGGTGAGGCGCTCCTTTGGGCCCTAATCTATACCGGGCTCCTTTACGCCTTCCAAAGCATAGATAAAGGCGAACGAGATAAGGGGATGAGGCTCCTCAACCTGGTGCAGATCTTCGGGGTAGCGGTTCTGGTTCTGGCTAAGGAGCCGATATTTGCGGGAGTAGCCGCTCTTTTGCTCCTGCCCCAGATGTTGCTTCAGCCGGTTTTCCAGCGAGGTGGTTATCTGCGGCGGGCTCAAATTTTTGCTATGATGGCGATAATGGTGGGGGCCTTGGCGGTGGCGAGATGAGGTTCGCGATCTGGTCGGCTTTGGTTCTCCTTCTGGCTGGTTTAGGGTATTGGTTGCTCGTCCTCACCGAGGGCATCTATCTCGGCCCTAGGATCGTGCGGCTTCTTTACGATTGGGGGGCCAAAAGTTACGATGGGGTCAAGGAGTTCGACGCCGCCGAGGACGCCTGGCACCTGGCTATGCCTTTGGAGAGGAGGCTTAGGGGTTGGCGGTGTCCTCCCATCCTCGATGTGGCTACCGGCACAGGGAGGATGCTCCTGGCTATCTTGCGCCGCCCGGAGTTCGAGGGGTGGCTCGTGGGCTTGGACGCTTCGCTCCCTATGCTCCGCGTGGCCAGGGAGAAGGTCGAGGGGTATGGGGGCCGGGCATCTTTGCTCTGGAAGGATGGCTCTCGATTGCCCTTCGCCGACGCTTCTTTCGCCGCCGTTACTTGCATCGAGGCCCTGGAGTTCATGCCCGACCAAAAGGTCGCTTTTGAGGAGATGGCGCGGGTGTTGGCTCCAGGCGGGGTCCTCCTCTTCAGCAATCGGGTAGGCCGCGATGCCCTCTTCTTCCCCGGCCGCGCTTTCAAGAGGGACGAACTCAAAAGCCTATTGGCCTCCCTCTCCTTAGAGGATGTGCACTTTAACCGGTGGCAGGAGTGCTACGACCTGGTATGGGCCAAGAAGAGGGGTTCTCCTAGAGGGGAGCCTCCCCGGAGCCTCTTGGATGTCCTCCTCTGTCCCCGCTGTGGCTCTTCTCTGGCTAGGAGGAGCGAGGCGCTCGGTTGTCTGAACTGCGACCGTTCTTACCCTTTCGTAGATGGGGTTCTGAGTTTGGAGGTATTATCATTGGCATGAATAAGTCGAATACGACGCCAACGGAGTCGAAGGAATCAAAAGAAGGGCTCGTCACCCTAGAGGAGGTGAAGCAGGATAAGGAGGTAGTCGCTCTCCTCGAATCGGCCAACGAGCAGTTAAAGACGTTAGGCTACACGGAACATGGTAAAAGACATGCGAGCCTCGTGGCCAATATCGCCCAGAACGTCCTCTTGCACCTCGGTTACCCCGAGAGGACGGCGGAACTAGCGGCCATCGCCGCCTATCTTCACGACATCGGGAACGCCATCCATCGGGATGCTCACGCTAGCGCCAGCGCCCTCATCGCCCTGGACAACCTGCGCCGCCTGGGGATGGACCCCAAGGAGACAGCCTTGATCATGGCTGCTATCGGCAACCACGAGGAGGAGAGGGGGGAGCCGGTGAGCGAGATATCAGCGGCGGTCATCATCGCTGACAAGGCCGATGTCCACCGTTCACGGGTGCAGAACCCCGATATACTCTCCTTCGACATCCATGACCGGGTGAACTACGCCGCCCAGCGCTCCTTCGTGCGGGTGGACGCAGAGAATAAGACCATAACCTTGGAGTTGAAGGTGGACACGGAGATATCGAGCGTGATGGAGTATTTCGAGATATTCATGACCAGGATGGTCATGACCAGGAAGGCCGTGCGCTTCCTGGATTGCGAGTTTGTGTTGACGATTAACGAGACGAAGATGTTTTAGGGGCTTGGGTATAGAGACTGAGGGAGTGATGGGGCAGGGGCGAGAGTGATGAAGAGGGCTATTTCGTCGTTGGCAGCCCTCCCCTAAGGGAGTAAGCTGGTCGATCTTTGCATTCGAGGACAGTGACCATGGAGAAGAAAGACCATTACGAGATCTTGCAAGTCTCACCTAACGCCGAGCCGGAGGTCATCGCTGCAGCCTACAGGAGACTGGCTCGCAAGTATCACCCCGACGTAAACAAGAGTCCTGAAGCGGGCAAGCGTATGAAGGAGATCAACGCAGCGTACGACGTCTTGCGCGATCCAGCCAAGAGAGCCTCGTATGATCGCCTGAGGGAGCGCATGAGCGCTCAACCTAGATACCGCAGGGAGGCTCCCCCGGAACCGGAGAGACGCAGGCTCCCCAAAAAGGCACTGATTATTCCCATAGCCCTCCTCATCATTCTTTGGGTATATGCCAACGGTGCATCTATCACGGAGCATTTCACAGCCACCCCTCAACCGACTCTTACCCTGCCTTTGTCAGAGTATGAGGCCGAGCTATCCGACAAAGCGAAAAGCATCGCCTTCTCAGTTCTGGGGGGCGCTATAGTCGAGGTTGTCCCCTATAGGGATCGGGACAATCCTCACCAACTCATGGCCGTCATGCGCAAGCCTTCCGATAGGGACGAGTTTTCGCACCGCATCTTCATCCTTGAGCAATTTGGTAGCGCTTGGCGAGTAGTGTGGGAAAGCGAGGAACTCTTTGGGACGCCTGACCTAAGGGTCTTCAAGGTGCACGATGTTGACAGGGATGGGGTAGGAGAGATAAGTTTCGGAATCGTATTTGGGGGTTCTGGTATCGGCGAGACTGTCTACCTGTACGTCCCGTCTGACAAGCGTACCTATTGGGTATCAATTGTTCTGACTTCCTCGATACCACTTGCCAACAAAATCGAGACGATGGAGCCAGAGAGCCCGGCCGATCAGCTCTATCTGGATGCCTTAGAAAGCATATGCGATAAGGCAGGACTTGTTGGACCCCCGCCAGAGATTGACCTAGACGACCCCCAGTATGCTGTTCTGCGTTGGCACAAGGAAAACGGCGAATTGCTTCATGGCCAAGTAGAGATACATCTGTATGAGGGACCTCGAGAGTGCGGAGGCTCCATAGCTGCCCAGGCGGAAGACAACCACTACGTTTGGACGAGTTGTTTCAAAGATGCGGTATATGGCTACATGAAGTCAGAGGACAAGCATTTCGTCGTCTGGTCTGGCGGGACATACGGCTGGGCACCATCACTTCTGGTAACAGACAGGTATCTCTGGATAGGGACTAGGTTTGACGGGCTCTTGCGGTTCGATAAGGAGAAGTACTTTTTGTGGCAATTCAAGACAATCTTCGGAAAAGAACTAACCGACATACACTCGCTCGAACTAGACGAAGGCTACTTGGTCATCGAACACTCATGGCCGGAGATTCACATTGAGCACGTTGAGATGGAACTGCTAGAGGAAGAAACGCCATCAGGTGTAGATTGACCATCACGTGATGGCTTACAACTATCGACCGTCGGGCTGTCGTTGGGAAACTCCCGACAGCGCCAACTGGGCGGCGTTGGGCTAGGCATGGTCCCGGGCCCGGTGCCTTCGTGGCGTGGCTCTCTAAGTGGTGTATGAGGGCAAAGTGAAGAGAGCATTTGGAAACCATTTGCACGCCCTTGTATAAGTGTCGTTAGTGGAGATGGCACCTTTTATGCCGGATGGTAGCAATTGACGTAACAGAGAGCGAGGGGAAGCGATGTTAAGAACACACACTTGCGGAGAACTGAGAGCAAAGGATGAAGGCCAGGAGGTGACCCTGGCCGGCTGGGTGCACAAGCGCCGTGACCATGGGGGGCTCATCTTCATCGACCTCCGCGACCGCTGGGGGATCACCCAGTTGGTCTTCGACCCTCGCCTCTCTAAAGAAGCCCACGATATAGCCTCCCAGGCCCGCGCTGAATATGTCCTCCAGGCGAAAGGGGAGGTGAGGCGGAGGCCCCCAGGGCTGGCTAACCCGGCCTTGGCGACGGGGGAGATAGAGGTGGCGGTTAAAAGCGCCCTGCTCCTCAATGAGGCCAAGACGCCGCCTTTCTACGTGAGTGAGGAGGCCCCCACCGATGAGGCTTTGCGCCTCCGTTATCGTTATCTCGACCTTAGACGTCAGAGTATGCAGGAGAAACTGATGCTCCGCCATAAGGTGGTGAACTATATCCGCCGTTTCCTCGATGAGCGGGGCTTCGTGGAGGTTGAGACCCCCATCCTCATCAAGAGCACCCCCGAGGGGGCCAGAGACTACCTAGTGCCCAGCCGCCTCCATCCTGGCTCCTTCTACGCCCTGCCCCAGTCTCCCCAGCAACTCAAGCAACTCCTCATGGTGGCCGGCTTCGATAGGTACTACCAGATCGCCCGCTGCTTCCGAGATGAGGACCTACGCGCCGACCGCCAGCCGGAGTTCACCCAACTCGATTTAGAGATGTCGTTCGTAGAGCAGGAGGATATCCTGAAGATAATCGAGGAACTCATAATCTACGTAGTGGAGTCGGTCTCGGATAAACGGCTCCTAAAGCCCTTCCCCCGCCTAGGTTACGAAGAGGCCCTGGAGAGATATGGAAGCGATAAGCCGGACCTCAGATTCGGGATGGAATTTGTTGACATAAGCGATGCCTTACAGGGGAGCGGATTCGAGGTCTTCGCCCAGGCTCTGGCCTCCGGCGGGGTAGTGAAGGGGATTAAGGCCCCTGGCTGCGCCGGCTACAGTCGCAAGGAGATCGAGAAATTAACGGCCATAGTGCAGGCTGGGGGGGCCAAGGGGCTTATCACCTTGGCCGCTGAGGAGGGTAATCGAGTTCGCTCGCCTGTGGTCAAGCACCTCTCGGCGGAGGAGATAGAAAGCATGCTTTCGCGCTTCCAGGCGGAACCGGCGGACCTCCTTCTCCTGGTGGCTGGGGAGCCCCACGCGGTGAACGAAGCCTTGAGCAGGCTTCGCCTGGAGATAGGCGACCGCTTGGGCCTTAGGGATGAGAACCTTTTGGCCTTCGTTTGGGTGGTGAATATGCCCCTTTTCGAGTGGAGGGAGGCAGAGAATAGATGGGATGCCGTACACCATCCCTTTACCGCCCCGCGTCAGGAGGACATACCCCTATTGAAGAGGGACCCTGGGGCAGCCAAGGCTCAACAGTACGACTTGGTCTGCAACGATGCGGAAATCGGCGGGGGGAGCATTAGGATTCATAGGCGGGGTATTCAGGAACTCGTCTTTCAGATCATGGGCCTCTCCCCGGAGACGATCCAGAGCCAGTTTGGACATCTCCTGAGCGCCTTCGAGTATGGGACGCCTCCCCATGGGGGCATCGCCCTGGGCATCGACCGCTTGGTGGCCATCCTGGCCAATGAGACAAGCATCAGAGAGGTCATCGCCTTCCCCAAGAACCAGAGCGCCCAAGACCTCCTCTTCCAAGCCCCCTCGCCCGTCTCCGAGGAGCAACTGAGGGAGTTACACCTTCGGTTAGCAGATGAAGAACCTTAAAACTTCAGGCGCCAAAGGGTTTTGTGCTTGCAATTTTGCTCATAATGTGCTATATTATTATTGCGTTGCCCTGTAGTGCCCGTGATGCACCAGAGAGTTTTGAGCCAACAGATAAGACATAGGGAGCCGATCTCTAGAGGGGCTGTCCGTAGGGCAATAACCGATAGGTAGGCACCCACCTGCGAAAAGCAGGTTCAAAACTTAAAAGCACACGACACCGCGGGGGACGTCATGAGCCAGCAGGCCGAGAGGCCTGCTGGCTTTCGTTGTTGCTTCCGCGATCTGCGACGGCCTAAGTTGACAAAACAGCCCTTTACGGCGTACTATTATTAACATAATTATGAAAGGTCAAGGGATGAATGTGCGAAAATATCTCGTAACTGGATGTATCGTTTTCCTGATAATGCCTCTGGTCGCGTGTAGCAAGGGGCCAAACTTGCGAGAAGTGACCACCAAAGCACGCATTGCTACCAGTGAGGCTCAGTCGTATCGCACGAAGGGGACAACAAGGTATACCTCAGAGGGTGAGACTCACGAGATAGTATCTGAGGAAGAGTTTGCTGCACCTGACCGCGTTCGAGTGAAGATGAGCGCCGACACCGGCTGGAGGTGCGAGGTCATAAAGATTGGCGATAAGAGCTATGTCCAGACATCAGATGAAATGGAGTCGGGTGGCGGGAAAAGCGATGCCACGTGTGTAGTACTTCCTATTGCGAAGGTGCTCGAACCTCTCGATTCACTAATCGATGTCGAGCAGCTGCCGGATGAGGAGATTGACAGCGTGGACTGCCTCCACTACCGCGGCAAGGTTGATATAGATTCTTTGGTTGAGAAGACCGGGATGCCATACCAGCAGACGCCGGAATTCCTAGAGGAGATGCGCCGCACGAGTATCGACATTGAGTTGTGGGTCGGGAAAGATGACTACCTGATACGGCAGATGATAACTAGGATCCGCTTTCCGGAGTCGGAGCCTGGCATCGCAGAGGAGGAATGGGGTACCCAAACCAACATTATGCGGTTTTACGATTTCAACAAGCCCATCGCCATCGAGCCACCTTAGTTTCACCCCAGTGAGTTGGCTGGAAGAACTCCCGGGGCTCTAACCCTTGGTTGACAAAATTCCGTTTCTGTGGCATACTATTGACAATTAGAGGCGATGATGGAGACGAGTAGGCGGGTGCTCGCCGGCTAGAGAGTCCGGGGAAGGTGTAAGCCGGATGCGGTATGAGCCCGTTGAAAATCCCTCCGGAGCCGTCAACCGAAAGGGTTGCCGAGTAGATTTGGCCGGGTTCGCCACCCGTTATCCCAGGCGAGGGTATGAACGCGTACCCTAAAGAGCGAGCGAGGATTCGCTAATTGGGGTGGTACCGCGGGGGCAAAGCCCTCGTCCCTAGGACGAGGGCTTATCGTTTATGTGGAGGGGGTCGTATGAGTGAACTCTTGTACCTGACGGATAGTTACCTTCGGGAGTTTGAAGCCACAATAGTGGAGGTAGAGGGAAGTAAGGTCGTCTTAGACCGTACAGCCTTTTATCCCCAAGGCGGCGGACAGCCCAGCGATGTTGGCGTCCTCTTGGACGACCAAGGGCAGATCTACAAGGTGCTCAAGGTGAGCAAGGAGGGTGGTAAGCTCTTCCACAAACTGGACAGGGAGCCGCCCCCCGCGGGGAGCAAAGTCTATGGGGAGATAGATTGGGAACACCGGTATAAACTGATGCGCACCCATACCGCCTTACATATCCTATGCGGGGTAATCTTTAGGGACTATGGGGCCTCAGTGACCGGAGGGAATATGGAGCCTCTTGCGGCCCGCATGGATTTCGAACTAGAGCATATGAGCATAGATTTCGCCCAGGAGGTAGAGGAGAAGATCAACCGGGAGGTAGAGGCGACTCGCCCGGTCAAGATATGTATACTTCCTCGGGAGGAGGCCTTCCAGATCCCGGATCTCATCCGCACTAAAATCAACCTCCTGCCGGAGGGGATAAAAGAGGTGCGGGTGGTAGAGATAGAGGGGTTAGATATGCAGGCTGATGGAGGGACCCACGTAGCCAATACCAAGGAGGTGGGATATATACGGGTGGTGGGCCATGAGAGCAAGGGGCGGATAAATAAGAGGCTGAGGATAGCGTTGGAGTAGCCATGGCTAGGTTTAGATTCTGTCCCAACTGTGGAGTGGCCTTGTCTCTGGGTGAGCAGCCTCAGGTCTGCGGAGGCTGTGGGGCTAAGCATTACGACCATTCTTACCCCTGTGCTGGGGCTTTAGTGGTGAAGGGTGGGCGGATCCTTTTGGTGAAGCGGGGTATAGAGCCCTATATTGGGTGCTGGGACATCCCTGGTGGTTTCCTGGAGGCGGGGGAGCATCCTGAGGATGGGGCGGTGCGCGAGGTCAAGGAGGAGACAGGGCTAGAGGTCAGGTTGAGGGGCTTCTTCGGCGCTTATATAGACACCTATGGCCAGGGAGGGGATTATACCCTAAACTTATTCTATCTGGCCGAGCCGATAGGTGGAGAGGCGCATCCAGCCAGCGATGCCCAGGAACTGGCCTGGTTCCCGCCAGATGGGCTACCTGAACCCCTCGCCTTCCCCCATATCCGTCAAGTGCTCACCGATTGGCGGAAGAGCCAATCGCCGACGATGAGGTGGGTGGAATCTCATCGGAGGTAAGCGATGTGTAAAGGTGTTGCATCTTGGAGGAGTGAGATGTACGGGGGAAAAGAGGTCGATAGGTTCTGGTATCGTCAATTCTTTGGGGAGCGATACCTGGAGGCTGTGGGAAGACATGTCGAGGAGGCCCGGACCATCGAAGAGGTGGACTTCGTAGAGAGGATCCTTGACCTGAAGCCGGGAGCGCGTATTTTGGACCTCTGCTGTGGCCATGGCCGCCACTCCATAGAATTGGCTGCCCGAGGATACAGCGTGGTTGGCCTCGACTTCGATGCGTCCTCCTTGGAGAGGGCAAAAGAGGCAGCCGAGACCAGAGGGGTGGAGGTGGAGTTTATCCAGCGAGAGATGCGGGATATTCCCTTCAGGCGAGAGTTCGATGCTTGTATCAACATCTTCACCGCTTTTGGTTACCTGGAGAGCGAGGCTGAAGACCTCAGGGTGCTCCAGGCCGTGGCCGAAGCCCTCAAGCATGGCGGGAAGTTCCTCTTGGATGTGATAAACCGGGAATGGCTGATGAGAAATTATCAGCCCAGGGGTTGGGTGGAGAACCCCGATGGGGGACGGCTGTTGGAAGAGCGGGAGTTCGACCTCCTCACTAGCCGGAATAACGTGCGCTGGATATATATCAAGCCCGACGGGTCGAAATGGGAGACCCGCCACTCTCTGAGGGTATATACGCTGACGGAACTGGCAGAGATGATGAAAGAGGTCGGATTGAGCGTTGAGGCCATTTATGGCGGTTTCGACGGAAAGCCTTATACCTTAGACAGCCGGCGGCTGATCGTTTTGACCTTAAATCGCCGACGATGAGGTCGGTGACGTCTCATCGGAGGTAGGCGATGTTTAGAGAGGTATCATCCAAGGTCGATTTCGTAAAGGTGGAGAAGGAGATACTTTCCTTCTGGCAAAGGAACCGGATCTTCAAGAAGAGCCTGGAGCGGCGTAAAGAGGCTCCTCGCTGGGTCTTCTATGAGGGGCCGCCCACGGCCAACGGCCTCCCCGGAACTCATCACGTCCTAGCCAGGGTCTTCAAGGATCTCTTCCCCCGCTACAAGACGATGAAGGGCTACTACGTCCTGCGAAAAGGTGGCTGGGATACCCACGGCTTGCCGGTGGAACTGGAGATTGAGAAGGAGCTGAGACTCAGCAGCAAACAAGCCATCGAGGACTACGGTGTGGCTGAGTTCAACGCCAGGTGCCGGGAGAGCGTTTTCCGCTATGTCAAGGAGTGGGAGGAACTGACCGACCGCATCGGCTTCTGGATCGACATGGACGACCCTTACGTCACCCTCACTAACGAATATATAGAATCGGTCTGGTGGATCTTAAAGCGGTTTTGGGAGATGGGTCTTTTGTACGAGGATTATAAAGTTGTCCCTTATTGTCCTCGCTGCGGGACCCCCCTCTCTAGCCACGAACTGGCCCAAGGGTACGCTACCGCCGAGGACCCTTCGATCTACGTTAAGTTTCCCCTGCGGGATGAGCCGGGAACCTACTTTCTGGTCTGGACCACCACCCCTTGGACGCTGCCTGGGAACGTGGCCCTAGCCGTGCATCCCGATGTGGATTATACCCTGGTGGAGGAGGATGGGGAGAGGCTTATCTTGGCCAGGGAACTCTTGGATGAGGCACTGGTAGGCGACTATGAGGTGGTGAAGAACCTTAAGGCTAAGGATTTGGTGGGGAAGCGTTACTCGCCCCTCTATACCTTTCTCCCCGTGGATGTCGATTACTGCTGCGTCCTAGCGGCGGATTTCGTCACCACTGAAGAAGGGACAGGGATAGTGCATATGGCCCCCGCCTTCGGAGAGGTGGATTTGGAGGTGGGCCGGGAGTACGGCCTGCCCATCTTGCAGACGGTGGACTCCCAGGGGAGGTTCATCCCCCAGGTGAACCCTTGGGCGGGGGTCTTCGTTAAGGATGCCGACCCCTCCATCATCGAAGATCTCAAGCGGCGGGGGCTCATGTACCGTTCTGGCACCTATCGTCATACCTACCCCTTCTGCTGGCGGTGTGATACCCCTCTCCTCTACTATGCCAAGAGCACCTGGTTCATCAAGACCACGGAGCGGAAAGGGGATCTCTTGGCCAACAACCAAAAGATAAACTGGTACCCAGCCCATATTAAGGATGGGAGGTTCGGCAACTGGCTGGAGAGCAATGTCGATTGGGCGTTGGGCCGAGACCGGTACTGGGGTACCCCCTTGCCCATGTGGCGGTGCGACTCGTGCGCTCACCAACTCCTGGTGGGGGGTATCGCCGAATTAGAGCGGCTGGCAGGCCGTTCTTGGAAGGAGCTGGACCTCCATCGTCCTTTTGTGGATAGTATCACCTTCTCCTGCCCCCATTGCGAGGGGGGGAAGATGCGGCGGGTTCCGGAGGTGATCGACGCCTGGTTCGATTCTGGCTCCATGCCCGTGGGCCAGTGGCACTATCCCTTCGAAAACGAGGAGATCTTCCAGGAACAGTTTCCTGCCGATTTCATCTGCGAAGGGGTCGATCAGACCAGAGGTTGGTTCTACAGTCTCCATGCTATCTCTACCCTTCTCTTCAACGAGCCCAGTTATAGGAATGTCATCAGTCTGGGGTTAGTCGTCGATGCTCAAGGGAGGAAGATGAGCAAATCGTTGGGCAACGTGGTCGACCCTTGGGATGTACTTCGGACTCACGGGGCCGACGCTATGCGTTGGTACTTCTACACGGCCGGTCCTGTAGGCACCGAGCGCCGCTTCTCCCTCGATCTTGTGGGAGAGGTAGTGCGGAAGTTCTTGCTTACCTTTTGGAACACCTACGCTTTCTTCGTCATCTACGCCAACATCGACAACTACGACCCTAAAACTCCCGCCTTGCCCGTGGCTCAACGTCCCGCTTTAGATAGGTGGATCCTCTCGGAGTTGAACTCCCTGGTGGAGAAGGTAGATAAGGCGCTGGATGGTTTCGACGCCACGGGCGCCGCCCGACCGATTCAGGAGTTCGTGGAACTCCTCAGCAACTGGTATGTGCGGCGTAGCCGGCGTCGCTTCTGGAGGAGCGAGCGGGATGAGGATAAACAGGCGGCCTACGCCACCCTCTATGAGTGCCTCACCACATTGAGCAAGTTGCTGGCTCCCTTCACGCCCTTCTTGGCGGAGGAGATATACCGCAACCTCGTCTCTTCCCTCGATGAGATGGCACCGGAGAGCGTGCACCTCTCCGACTTCCCGCAATCCGACAAGGGTCTGATGGATGTGAAGCTGATGGCCGATACCGCTCTCCTGATGTGGTTGGTGAGCCTGGGGCATGGGGCGCGGAATAAGGCTGGCCTTAAGGTGCGTCAACCTTTGGCTCAACTCTTGGTAAAGGTGCGCACCCTTGAGGAGCAGGAAGTGATAGAAGGGCTAGTCGACCCGCTCTTGGAGGAATTGAACGTCAAATCCTTGGCCTTCGTGGAGGAGCGCGATTTAGTGGGGTACAAGATCGAGCCCGATCCTCGCTTGTTGGGCCCCAAGTATGGAGCCCTCTACCCCAAGATAAAAGAGGCGCTCACCAGCCTCGATACCTACTCTGTGGTGGAGAAGGTGCGGTCTGGAGAGGAGGTAGAAGTCACCGTTGAGGGCCAAAAGGTGGTTCTTTTGCCCGAGGAAGTGAAGATAGAGCCCCTACCTAAGGAGGGTTTGGCTGTGGCCGAGGAAGGGGGATATCTAGTGGGGGTAACAACTGCCCTCACCGAGGAGTTGAGGCGGGAGGGGTTGGCCCGGGAGGTGGTGCGGCGCATCCAGACCTTGCGCAAAGAGGCTGACTTCAAGATCGAAGATACGATAGTCACCTACTTTGAAGCCCATCCTATCCTCGTAGAGGTGATAGAGGAGCATAGGGAATATATTAAACGGGAGACCCTCTCCACAGCCTTGGTGCGGGGAGGAGCCCCTCGGGAGTGTATCATCAAGAGTTACTCCATCGAGGGGTACGGTATAACCCTTGCTCTCAAACGGAGTTGATCCCTTCAGGCCTTTCTTGGGCTGAAGTTAGGGGTAGCCTCCTAGGGGGCTACCCCTCGATTTGCTCCTCATTTTAGCCCGGTTTATAATGGATGTGGTTATGGCCATGGAGAGGCTAAGCAGGGATAGGTCAAGGGTCGATCTGGTCAGCGATTCACCCCAGGAGACACAAGAGTTCGGGGCCTCTTTAGGTCAACTCTTGCGAAGCGGCGAGGTGATCTGTCTGGAAGGAGAACTAGGGTCGGGCAAGACCACCTTTATTCAGGGCCTCGGAAGGGGCCTGGGGGTAGATGGGCCTATCACCAGCCCTACCTTTACTTTAGTTAGCGAGTATAGAGGGAAAAACCTGACCTTCTATCATGTCGATCTCTACCGGGTAGAGGGCCTTAGGGAGATCATAGCCTCCGGGCTGGACGACCTCTTTTTTGGGGATGGAGTCTGCGCTATCGAGTGGGCAGAGAAGGCGAGGGGGATCGTGCCTCGGGAGAGGTTATGGGTTACCCTCAGACATGGGGGGGAAAGAAGGCGGTTTATCTCTTTAGAGGCCCAGGGTTCGATTTACGAGGAAGTAGTAGGTTCTTTCCAGAGGAGGTTAGCCAAGCGGTGAAGGCGATATTGGCCCTCGATACGTCGACGCAGACCGCTACCATCGCCATTTATGGGAGAGAAGAGGGGGTGGCCTCTGAATTCACCTGGCGTTCCTTGAGCCATCATACTGTGGAACTAGCGTCATGTTTGGACCTGCTCTTGAGAGAGAACCCTAGGGAGTTGGCCGGAATAGCCGTGGCCCTAGGGCCTGGCTCCTTCACCGGGCTGAGGGTGGGGCTTAGCCTGGCCAAGGGGTTCGCTTTGGCCCAGGACATACCCTTGATAGGCATCCCCACCCTCGATGCTCTGGCCTACTCTCAAAGCCATCAACCCCTTCCCATCTGCGCCCTTTTGGAGGCGGGGAGGGGGCGGATCTGTGCTGCCTTCTATGAAAAGGTGAGCCTCCATCGGGTCACCGATTACCTCCTCACCACTATAGAGGGGCTCTCTTCTGAGATCACTCGTCCCACCCTCATCTGCGGAGAGATAGATGAAGGGGGGACGGCTATCCTCCGAGAGAGGTTGGGAGATCGTGCCGTGGTCGCATCGCCGGCCGCTTCTTTGAGGAGGGCTGGATACCTGGCTGAACTGGGCTGGGAGCGGCTCCAGCGAGGGGAGGTAGACGACCCTCGGACGCTGGAACCCATCTACCTACACCGTCCGGAGATCCCGTACGTAAAGTATCCCGAGGGAAAAGATGGATTGTAGCGGTTTGGCCTACAAGGTAGAGCCGATGGAGGTGAGCGATATCCAGGAGGTGATGGCCATCGAGCGGCTCTCCTTCCCTACACCTTGGCCTACAGACGCCTACCGATTTGAGATCCGCCACAACCCTCGAGCCTACTACTTTGTGGTTCGCCCCCAGGAGGAAGGGGCGACACAGCGCGAGGAACCACGCAGGGGGCTTCTCGCTCGCTTCCGCCCTACTGACGAGCGACCGCTCATAGTAGGGTATGGGGGCTTTTGGTGCTCGGCAAGGGAGGCTCATATCAGTACCATAGCGGTGCATCCACGCCTTCGTAGAAAGGGGATCGGCCAACTCATCCTCATGGCCATGATCGAGAAGGCAAGAAGCATAGGAGCCGACCATATAACCTTAGAAGTACGAGCCTCTAACTTGGTGGCTCAAAGCCTGTACCGTAAATATGGCTTCCAAGTGGTGGGTCGGAGGAGGAAGTATTACCCCGATATTAACGAAGATGCGGTGGTCATGGCCGTGCAAGACATCGACCGCCCCCCCTATTCGATTCATCTTCAGGGGTTGCGGAATAGGCTGATGGAGCGCCTTAAAAGATGATATGAAGCAGGGCGATGGCTATGAGGAACTGGGCCAGAAAGCCCGTTCCGGCGAGAAGATAGGTGGCTAGAGGCTCCCGACGGTGGAGGGCGAAACCCAAAAGGGCGTTCGCCATGAAGGTTATCAGGCCAATGGTAGGGAGCCTCAATATCTGCTCTTTGGGAGCGATCCGATCCACAACACCGAAGGCGGTGAAATGGAGAGGGAGGATACTGGGCAGGGCGGGGTAGCGAGCCAGGAGGTAGGCGAAAAGGGCTGCGTTAGCCAGGGCTCCCAGGGCGATGAGGAGTTGGGCCAAGCGGTCCCGCCAGAAGGGCAAAGAGATAAAGGCCCCGTAGGTTGTCTTCTCCTCTAGGGCCATAGTAGGGCCCATCTGGCGGCGGGCTTCCAGAGCGGCGAGAAAGCCGGATAGGTTAGAGGGAGAGAGGGCGTAGGCGGAGGAGCGGGTGACCAAGAAGATTTGTCTTTTGGGGGGCTCGGTAGCGTAGAAGAGGAGGGGGCCCGTATCTTTACCCCGACTGCATCCCAGCCAGCAGCCGAGCCAAACGAGTTTAGGGCCAGGAAGGTCGCTGAGGCCTTCCATGATGGAAGAGAGGTTGCTCAAGGGGACTACTTTGCGAACGCTCCCGCAGACGATGGTCACGCTATCTCGATCCATGAGGTAGCGGAGGGTTAAGATTTGGTAGATCCGCCAGCCCAGGAAAAGCAGGGGGCCTAGGCTCAAGAAGACGAGGAAGCCCAAAAGGAAGGAGGTGAAGGAGAGGGGGCGGCCGATGAGGGAGAGGGTTAAGGTGGCATCGATGAGCAATATGCCTACCATAGCCGCCGAGGTTACGGCTACCCCTACTAGCCTTCTAGGTCTCCATTCGAACATCTAAAACTCCGGGGCCTATTATACACCAAAAGAGATGTGTGGCTGTTCAACCTCTATCAGCGAGGCTATCCCCAGGCTCTCGAGCCCTCATCCGTTCAATCGAGGGGTGAAGCCTCCACAGGTAAAGGGGAACCGCCACTATCAGCCCATAGCCCAGTACGACGAGGATTGGGTGGCCCACTTGCGGTCGGCCCAGTTCCTGGATGCTCATCGTTGGCAACATCGCCTTGGCGGTTACATCTATTAAGCCATGTACAAGGATTAACCCCACGATCCCGCCAGCCCGCCAGCGAATGGCCCCGAAGATGAGGCCGATGATAAAGCCTGCCAGCACAACCAAGGGGCCCTGGCCCATATGGTAGAGGCCAAACGCCAGAGACGAGCCCCAGATGGCCAGCCGAGTGCCGTGCCACTCATCCAAGGCGCGGTAGATAACTCCCCGGAAAAGTAACTCCTCGATCAGGCCCACCAAACCGAACAAGAAGACGATATCGCCGGCTAGGCCCCCCAGGGTGAGCGGCGTCGGCCCTATCGGCCAATCGATAGCCAGAATCACCAAGGTCCGCCCTACCAGCAAAACCAATCCGCAGGCCAGGCTCAACCCCAACCCCTTTCGGTTCAGCCCCAGTTGGCTCAGATTCCAGCGACGCAAGCCGATAATCAGGCAACCGGCCAGGAAGTAGAGGTAGACGGCCACCTGAACCGGCATATACCAGGCGGTTCCCTCCACATTCGGCCACAGCCAAAGGAGGGCCGGGATGCCCGGCAGGAACATTATCGCGACCTCTACCAGAGCGGCTAGACTAGGGTGGAGTCGTGTCTTCATCATACTGGGAGATAGTTCGAGAACGGTGTCCAGAAGATGATATACCAGGGTGGGGCGGAGGTCAACCGTCCTGGGGTTGTATGTCTATTGAACTCTCCCGTCGGCTATGGTACAATAGGATACAGGATAAAGAAGGGCCCACATCGTAGCATCACAGCAATAGCGCGTTGTGGGAGGTGGTAGCGTGAGAGATTGAGGCCGACTGATTCTGAGTGGCGGACAGGGAGGGTCGGCTTTGTGCTTTCAGAGCCACTGATCGGAACCCTTATCAACCCTCCAGAGTCGAGAGGCTCAAGAATTCGTGCTGGAAGAGGAGAGGAGCGCGAAGCCGCTCTTGGAAGGGAGGTTCAGAGATGAAGGGTATTTTCAAGGTCAGTCTTGCGACGGTATTGACGGCAGTTGCAGTCGTTGTCATTCTGTGGAGCCTTGGGTTCACTGTTTCTTTCTCGCCTGCTGTGAAGGCGCAAAGCCTGTCGCCTATCTACCTGCCCTTGGTGATGAAGAACTACCGTCCCACGGAAGTGCAGATAGAGAGCGATAGGGCGTTCTGTTCCCGCCTCACGGTGGCCGGGGAGTTGAAGAACTATGCTGCCACCTATTACACGTCTGGGCCGATCACCGTCAACCTCCACGATACCGAGGGAGTGGTGATAGGCGAGTGTAACACCTCTCCTTTTGCTTACTCCTTGGCCCCTGGTGACGTCACCGCTTTTTCTTGTCTCTTTTCCTGTCTCCCCACAAGGGAGTGGTCATACTACACAGTGGACTTCTCTCCCTACGAAGCCTATGCTCAACCCCTCAACCTAGTGGTCAGCGGGGTTACCCTACAGGATAATGGTCGCAGGATTCTAGTCCAGGGTACGGTTACGAACCAGGATACTAAGACAGCTAACTATCCCTTGGTCTGGGTAACCCTCTACGATGCGGCTGGAGATGTGGTCAATGTGAGTGAGGATTATCTCCCCGTGTATGAACTCTACCCCGGGGAGCATTCTGTCTTCTCCATCGAGGTCTGTGGCCCCGTCGTTGGCTACACCGACTATGTGGTGCGGGCCTATGCCCATTACTGGGAATTACCCGGCCAAACAGAGCCGTATCGAGAGGGCTGGCAGGAGTGGAGAATGAGCCAGGGCGAGTAATAGTCCAAACCTTCGGCGGGTGAGAGCCGGAGAGCAAGCGGCGCGCCTGTGATGGTGATTTGGAGGCTGTAGGGAAATGAGAAGACTGATCTTACTCGTACTGATGATCACCTTTCTTGGCAATGTTATAACTGCCTGTGGGCCACCCCCATCTCCCACTCCTGCCCCTGAAGCGCCCACGCTGACAGTTGCCCCACCTACGCCGACGGCCGTACCGTCCACGCTTGCTGCCGCTTGACTTTCGTCTACAAAAAGTAGACAATAGTCTACAAAAAGTAGACATTGGGGGTTCCTGGTGGTAGAAGAGATATTCTCGTCACAGGCTCGGGTAGCGATCATGAACCTCTTTCTTATGAACCCTGATGACCGCTACTACCTTAGGCAAGTAGCCTCTCTAACCAGCCAGCCGGTTCGTGCCGTAGAGCGCGAGGTGGCCAAGTTGGAAGCGGCCGGTCTTCTGACCCATTCCTTTGAAGGCAACCGAAAGTATTATCGAATCAACAGGGATTGTCCTATCTTCCCCGAGTTGAAATCCATCTTCCTCAAGACCGTCAGCCTAGGTGATGCCTTGAGAAAATACTTGGCTCAGGCGGCAAGGGCCATCGAGGTGGCTTTCGTCTATGGTTCATACGCCAGGGGCGAGGAGAGTACCACCAGTGATATCGATCTCTTCGTGATTGGCTCGATCACGACAAAGGAACTCTCAGGCGTGTTGGCGCGAGTTCGAAGGGACCTGGGTCGGGAGATCAACCCCATGACCATGACTTTGGCAGAGTTCCAAGCGAAGGTCAAGGCCAAGAACCACTTTGTCGTCTCAATTCTGAATGAGCCTAAGGTCTTCTTGGTGGGCGATGAGCGAGATCTTGAATCGATTGTTGGATGAAGGGAAACTAAGAAGGCATAGGACATCTCCCCAAGAGATCGCCGACCTGTTCACCCTGGCGCAGCGAGACATCGCCGATGCGTCGGTCAAATATGTCTCCGCGGACCGTCGCTTCGCGATTGCCTATGAGGCTGCTCTCAATCTCGCTACCATCACCCTTCACTGCAAAGGCTACGAGACTCATGGCTATGGCCATCACTTTAACACGTTTGAGGCTCTACGGGAGAGTATGGGCCAGGAGGGGGAGACCTTTGCGGACTACTTCGATGTCTGTCGCACGAAGCGAGGAGTCACTATCTATGACCGAGCGGGTGCCATTTCAGAGCAGGAAGTCCGGGAGTTGTTGAAGGAGGTTAAGATCTTCAAGGAACGAGTGCAAGCATGGCTGGAGAAGAATTATCCACATATCTGGCAGGGGGAATGAACGTGGCGTCGCAGTTCGAATGCAGTGGCGACCGACTCCGGCAAAGGGCTGAACTGCGTTCTGCGCCAGGGTTAGGGGGAAGAGCAACCAGCCTGGCCGTGATGGTGATTAGGAGGCTGTAGGGAATGAGAAGACCGATTTTACTTTTGCTCTTGATTATTCTTCTTGGCTTTGTTACCATTGGCTGTGGGCCAACTCCATCTCCCACTCCCACCCCTGAAGCGCCCACGCCGACAGTTGCCCCGCCAAAGCCGACGGCCGTGTTACCCGCGCTTACTGCCCCGCCAACAGCGACGGCTTTACCAGAGGAAGGAGGTCCAGTGATGGCTTTTGAATTGACAAGCGCCGCCTTTAAGCAGGGGGAGGCGATCCCTCGCCAATACTCCTGCGATGGCCAGGACATCTCACCCCCGCTTGCCTGGGGCGACCCTCCCCAGGGGACGCAGAGTTTTGCCCTCATCATGGATGACCCAGATGCGCCGGCGGGCGTCTGGGTCCACTGGGTGCTCTACAACCTGCCGGCGGGAAGCCGTGGCCTGCCTGAGGCCCTCCCCACCGATGCCCAACTTGCGGACGGAAGCAGGCAGGGTAAAAACAGTGGGGGGAGATTGGGCTATGGAGGCCCCTGTCCACCCCGCGGCACCCATCGCTACTTCTTCAAACTCTACGCCCTGGATAAAGTTCTAGACCTAGCACCCGGGGCGACCAAGGAGCAACTCCTCAAGGCTATAGAAGGACATATCCTGGCTCAAACAGAGTTGATGGGGAAATATACCAGGTAATAAGGGCCAAGGTCTAAAGATTAGAAAACGAAAGCAGGGTGGCCGAGGACGTAGAAAGGGCTGGCAGGAGTTAACTACTGCCTGCACAAAAGGAGGAATGTTCACGATGGTAGCCAAATTGCCAGAGTCAAAGCACTTTCAGATTGAGCGATTGGCAGATGGTGTCTATGCTGTAATTGCCTCTGAGCAAGGTTATGCTACTGCCAACGCTGGCATTATCGACCTTGGCGACAAGACCATTGTCTTCGACACCTTCATCTCCCCAGACGCGGCTAAAGATCTTCTGAAGGCCGGTGAGGAATTGACCTCGCACCGGGTTGCTTACGTTGTCAACAGCCATCGTCATGACGACCATATTCGCGGTAACCAGGTCTTTTCTCCCCATGTCGATATTATCAGCACCACATTGACCCGTGATGGTATTGCCAAACATGAGCCTGAGGATATCAAATGGGCAAAGGAGAATGTTCCTCAACTAATTATCGAGACGCAGTCAAGGCTGGATGCCGAAAGAGATGCCAGGCAACGTCGAGTACTTGCTTACGATATTGTTTACTACCAAGCAATCATTGAATCGCTTCCTCAATTGAAAACACGGCTGCCAAATATAACCTTTGAACACAAACTCGCAATACATGGGGCGCGAAGAACGGTTGAGTTGCACTCTTTTGGCCCCGGTCACACGGCGAGCGATCTTTTTCTTTATCTGCCAGAAGAAAAGATTGCCTTTATGGGCGATTTGCTTTTCATCAATTGGCACCCCTATCTCCTGCATGGCTTCCCAGAAGAATGGAAACGATTTCTCGGCAAGGTCGAGGCGTTGGGTGTGCAGACCGTCATTCCTGGTCACGGCCCGGTGGGTCGCTCCGCAGATCTCTCGCTAACGACTCAATATATTGAGTCGCTCGAGCGCATTGCGGTGGAGATGGTAAAGTCAGGTAAACCCGTAGAGGCGGTTTCTTCTCAGCCCATTCCCTCGCCATTTGAGAGTTGGGGGTTCCTGGATTTTTTCGTCATTAATCTCGAGTTCCTTTATAAGCGCACCGCACAAGCAACGGAGAAAAAGTAAGCCTCATCTTAGGCTAAGAACAGATAACTGCCGGAGGCGAACCGCTTTCAGATTGAGCGATTCTAAAGTGCCATCAAGAGTTTCTTCCTTACGGCCAAGGGCAAGAAAAGGTGTGAAAGGGCTTGCAGAGGACGCAGAAAGGGCAGGTATCCTTACCTGCCCTATTCGTTCGGCCGTGACTAATAGACTAGGTGGCTGCTAATTTCTCTCGCTTGGCCTCGGCATAGACCGGGGTTACCCAATGGGCGTATTTCTTATTCTTCCCCCGGGCGATCTCGAAGTAGAGGTCGCGCAGCCGCCTGACGATGGGGCCTATCTCTCCCGTGCCTACCGTGCGATGGTCTATAGAGGCGATGGCCACGATCTGGACGCCCGTGCCGCAGAAGAAGGCCTCCTCCACCACGTAGAGTTCGCTCCTATCTATATGCCTCTCCACCACCTCTATTCCCAGTTCTTTTCGGGCCAACTCCATCAGCGCGGCGCGGGTTATCCCCTCTAATATATCTTCAGTTATGGGTGAGGTGATCAATTTCCCCTCTCGGACAATGAAGAGGTTCTCCGCGCTCCCCTCGGAGACGTGGCCGTCCTCGGCCAGGACGATCGCCTCATCGAACCCTTTCATCACGATGTCCGTCTTGATGAGGGCGGAGTTTATATAAGAGCCGGTGATCTTGGCTCTGGCCGGGATGGCGTTGTCGCTTATCCGTCGCCAGGAGGATACCCCGGCCTTGGCTCCCTCCTCCGTCTGGATATATTTGCCGAAGGGGGTGGCGAAGATGGCGAAGCCGTCCTCTAGGTCGTGTAACCTCACGCCGATCCCCTCGCTGCTCTTATAAGCCAGGGGCCGGATGTAGGTATCCTCGCGAAACCCGTCTTTGCACAAGAGTTCGAGGGTGATGTCACAAAGGCTATCCACGTCGTAGGGTAGGGAGATGGTGAGGATATGGCAGGAACGGTGGAGGCGCTCATAATGTTCTCGCATCTTGAGGACGTATAGTTCCTCCTCTTCGTCGTTCCAATAGGCGCGTATCCCCTCGAAACAGCCGGTGCCATAGTTGAAGGCGTGGGTCATGATGCTCACCTTCGCCCTTTCGATGGGCACGATCTGCCCTTCAAAGAAAGCGTATTTGGTCTTGGCCATTTTTCTCCTTTCTGACTAGACTTCGCTGTCCTCCTAAGACGGTCTCAGAGGCATGACCGCTGACATCCTTGTCCAGGTTTTAGATGGCCTTCTGGACCTCTTTTAGGTCTCGCCGCGGTGTTCTACCTACCTGAGGCAGGATTGGGTATCCCAGGGGCACGATGGCTACAGGCCGGAGATGGGAGGGGAGATCGAGGGCTCGTGCGGCCTCCTCTTCGTTGAAGGCTCCTACCCAGCAGCCTCCTAGCCCCAAGGCCACCGCCGCAAGTAAGATATTCTCCGTGGCTGCGGCGGTATCCTGGAGGCAGTATAGGTGCATCCCTCGCCCACCGTACCGCATCGCCGAGCGGCCCGGGTCGGCACAGACGACCACTACCACCGGAGCCTGGGCGATGAACCACTGATCTAAGGCGGCCCTGGCCAGCGCTTCCTTTTTCCTCTCATCTCTAACCACTATAAAGAACCAAGGTTGAAGGTTTCCGGCCGAGGGAGCCCTAATCGCCGCCTTTAGGATCTTCTCCACATCTTCGGGAGCCACATCCTGGGAGGGATCGAAGTCGCGGAGGCTGTATCTACTCTCGATAACCTCCCAGAAGTCCATCTTTAGGCCTCGATCTCCCATTTTTTGAGTTCCGCGATGAGGGAGTGATCGGTCATATCTAGTTGCAGGGGGGTGATCGATATCCGTTTGTTGGCTAGAGCCCAGATATCGGTTCCCTCTTCGACTACCCCTCCTGGCCTCTCCCCGCCGATCCAGTAGTAACTGTGGCCTCTTGGATCCCGTCGCTCTACCAGAGCGTCCTTATAGAGCCTTCTCCCCAGGCAGGTGATCTCCACCCCGGCTATCTCTGCGGGAGGGAGGTAAGGCACGTTGATGTTGAGGAGGCTCCCTGGGGGTAGGCCCCTCTCTCCCATTTGGCGCACCAGCCGGGCGGTAAACTGGGACGCATAGGTGAAATCAGCCTCCTCTTCAAAGGTATCTAGAGAGACGGCTATAGAGGGGATGCCGGAGATTACCCCCTCCATGGCCGCGGCAACCGTCCCAGAGTAGAGGATGTCGTTGGCCATATTAGCCCCCAAGTTGATCCCCGAGACTACCAGATCAGGAGGCTGGGGCAGGATCCCTAAGAAGGCTAGAGCCACGCAATCGGAGGGGGCTCCGTTGGTGGTATAGGCTGTGGAGCCATTGGGGAAACGAGCCTTGCTTATCCGCAGCGGCTTATGCATCGTCTTGGTGAGGCCAGCGGCCGACCAATTATGGTCGGGCGCCACGGCTACTACCTCCCCCACTTCTTGCAGGGCTACAACCAAGGCTCGAAGGCCGGGAGCGTCGATGCCGTCATCGTTGGTGGCTAGGATCTTCACAAGAACCTCTCCCCTTCTCTATCCCTCCAAAGGGAGTGTTCTATCCTCAATTGCTCCTCTTTCTTGGGGATGACGTTGATCTTGACCTTCGCGCTCTCCGCCCTGTTTCCTGCGCCATCGATGGCCACCACATGGAGGGTATGGGTCTCCGTAAGGGCGGAGCCCATAGTGATGGTCCACTTCTGGTTGTAGGGGCTCACCGTGTCGTAACTGAGGAGGTGATTGTCTAGGTAGAACTCCACCCTCTCTATGGAGAAATTATCCCGCGCTTCCGCTTGGATGCTCACCCACTCATCGTCTTCCATCACGTAAAGCGCCCCATCTGGGGGATAGGTGATTTCCACTTCGGGAGGGGTGTTATCCACCGTGACCTGGATGGAGGCCTGCGCGTAACTATCGTCGTTTCGGACCACGGTAAGTTGCAAAGTGTAGAGGCCGTTCAAACCGCTGGCCTCCCATATATCTAGAAGTCCGTGATCGACTTGGTTATAATGGTCCCCGCCGATTCGGACCCAGGACGAGGGGTTCAGCCCCTCGCCATATTCCACGCGGTAGAGGCGGAACCTGGCTCCCCGCGCGTTCCCCTCGATGGCCACCTGCCCATTAACGTAGGCGTAGGGTCGAGGCCTGGTGATAGCCACATCTCCCGTGGCCGGGCCTGGCCCGTGGAGGTCGCAATAGTCGGTAGGTGGCTGAGGGATCTGGTTTTCCCGCACCCAATCGGCCGCCTCTGGAGGGTAGATCTCATAGACCCTTGTCTCTGCAGAGGGACAATAGACGGTTGCCAACTTGTTCGATTCTGGACAGATGCGGAAGGCCTGATGGACATTATCGTAGGTGGTGGGCGCTGTGCCGGGGAGGAATATCTCCTCTACCGTGCTGGGGGAGTACTCGGTGGGGAGGAGCCCCGAGGTGGCGTCCACTACCACATGTTCCAACCCTGGCGGCTCGATAAAAACCTCCACCGGATAGGAGGCTAGGATCTCCTCCATGTAATCGTGCCAGATAGGCGCAGCGCCCAAGGAGCCGGCAACGCGCTTCATGGGTTGGTTATCGGAGTTCCCTACCCAGACGCCGGTCACCAACTGGGGCGTATAGCCGATGATCCAGGCGTCACGAAAGTCATCGGTGGTTCCCGTCTTAGCCGCTGCCGGTCGGCTAAGAAGGAGCGGGCTATTGGCCCCGAAGGTGGGGGCTCGCGCCGCGTTGTCCGAAAGGATGCTAGTCATGAGATATACCACTTTGGGGTCCAGGACCTCTCTCGTCTCCGGAGCCAGGTACTCCTCCAATACGTTCCCTTGCGCATCTTCCACTCGCAGGATGGCTACAGGGTCCAACTCCCGGTAGCCGGGCCGAATCTTTTCTGGGGGGACTGGCTGCCCTGCCATCACCCCTCCATTGGCCAAGATCCCGTAGGCGTAGGTCATATCCAAAAGGCGCACCTCACCACCTCCTAAGGTGAGGCTCAACCCATAGTAATCTTTGGTCAAGGTGTTAATGCCCATGCGGTGAGCGGTGGCGATGACGTTCTTCACCCCCAACATATCGAGCACCTTCACCGCTGGGATGTTCACCGAGCGAGCCAAGGCCTGGCGTATGCGCAAAGGGCCATGGTATTTACGGTCATAGTTCTCCGGGGTATATGGAGGGTTGGGATAATCATCGAAGGTGGTGCGCACATCCATGATCATGGTAGCCGGGGTGTAGCCCTGCACGAAGGCCGTATAGTAGGTGAAGACCTTGAAAGAGGAACCGGGCTGTCGAAGGGCTAGGGTGGTGTTCACCTGCCCATCGATATCGGGGTTGAAATAGTCGAGGCTCCCCAGCATGGCCAAGATCTCCCCCGTGGAGGGCTTGATGGTCACCAGGCCCGCGTTAGATACATTCTGACCCTCCTCCTGGAGTTTGGCGATATGCTCGTTGGCGATCCTTTGGGCCACCTCCATCATCGCGAGATCTATGGTGGTATAGACCCGCAGCCCTCCCGAGTAGACTACCTCCGGACCGTATCTCTCTTCCAAGAGTTGCCGCACATACATCACAAAGTGGGGGGCTATAATATCGAACCTTTGTGGGGCATATTGGAGTGTCTCGGCCTTGGCGGCCACTATCTCCTCATAGGTGATGTGCCCCTCGCGGTACATGGCATCCAGTACCAGGTGTTGCCTCTCCCGGGCTCGCTCCGGATAGTCGAGGGGGGAGTTGGCACCAGGAGCCTGGGGAAGGGCGGCCAGCATCGCCGATTCTGCCAGCGTCAGATCCTGGACATCTTTCCCGAAGTAGACTTGGGCGGCCGCTTCCACCCCGTAGGCCAGATTCCCGTAGAAGGTATTATTCAGGTACCATGCCAGGATCCGATCCTTATCGTATCGGCGGGTGATCTCTAGGGCCAATATCGCTTCCTTTATCTTGCGGGCCATGGTTCGTTCTGTCCTCTCCTTGGGAGGGATCAACACGTTCTTAACCAATTGCACGGTGAGGGTGCTGCCTCCTCCTTGGTAGTGAAGGATGGTGGCAATGGGCGTCGGTAGAGCCGATTCCAGCGCACCGCACAACGATACAGTACCCTCCATTTGACAGACTAGACCGGTTAGGTTCCCCACAACAGCCCGAGCGAGGCCTCGCATATCTATCCCTGGGTTACTATAGAAGTCCTTGTCCTCTATGGCTATGGTGGCTTGTTGGAGGTGGAGAGGTATCTGATCTAGGGGGACCACGGTGCGTTTGCCCCACTCGGGGGGGAATATCTCCCAGAGGGGCACGGTTCCCGTGCGGTCGTATATCTTGGTGGTCTCGAAAGTGGCCTGGGAGCGGACCTCTATAGCCTCAGGCGGGGGCAGTTGACGGGCGTAGTAAGCATAAACCGCCGCCACGCTGCCTAGGCTGGCTACCATCGCCAGGATCGTCGCCAGAGAAAGGAGGATGAGGCTGGAGGCGAAAAGTTTTGCGATCTTGCTCCCGTTATTCCGGTGAACCCGTTCCCGCCGTCGACGGGCGATCATCGCTTTGGTGTTGTTTCTCATGGTTCGCCCTTCTTCGCAAGCCAATTATAATCTTACTTCAAGGGGGCTGAAAGCGCAAGCCTTCTTCAAAGAGAAGGGTAGCTTTCTCCCTTCTCTACCATGAGAAAGTGGGAGAGGGCGAAGAGGCGCAAGGGTGTCCTCTCCAAGGCATAAGTGAAGCGGCGGAGGAAGCCAGCCAACCTGGGGCTTCGAGCCTCTATCTTGTCGTACCCAGGGTAGATTTGGGTATGAACGATGATCTCATGCGGTAGACCTTCCAAGAGGCGAAGGAGCCCTCCTCTTGTATAGGCGCGCACGTGGGGGACAAGGCGTCGCCTGAGGCTATCCGGCAGGTAATTTACTAGAGGTATATTCCCGAACCTATATCTACCCCGCCAATATACCCCGTGGGTCTCGAAAGGGTAGAGCCTATTGGGAGCGAAGATGACTATGCGGCCCTGGGGCTTGGTCACTCGATAAGCCTCTTCCACCACCCCTCTATCGTCCCCCACATGCTCTATCACCTCATGAAGGAGGACGACGTCGAACTGATCTTGGGGGAAGGGCAACGCCTCGGCCCGAGCGGAGGCCAGGTTAGGCAATCTCGTCGCTGCCTCGGCTACTCTGCTCGCTTCCAAATCCACACCGTAGACTCGGTCGCTGAAGCCGCGGAACCTCTCCACATAGGTGCCTAGGCCGCACCCCACATCCAAGATCATCTTATCAGCCAAGGGAGCATACCTGTTGATGAGGGCTAGACGCCGCTCCTGGCCGAAGCGCCAGATATAACTGGGGCAACCTAAAACGGCACCTTCCCGTTCCTCAACAGCCATCACCATCTCCTTTTCGTAATATTACTAGAGGAAAGAAGAAGGCACAACTCATCTTGCCAAAGGAGGTAGATGAGGATATATTATTATGAGGAGGCGATATGTATAAGTTAATCATCATCGGATCGGGCCCCGCAGGGTTGGCCGCGGCCATCTACGCCGCTCGCGCCGACCTGGCCCCCCTTCTCATCGCCGGAAGGGATCTGGGAGGCCAGGTAGCCCTCACCGAGCAGGTGGAAAACTACCCAGGCTTCCCCCAGGGGATAAGCGGCCGAGAGTTGACTCAACTGATGCAAGAACAGGCCGAGCGTTTCGGCACCCTTATAGAGTTGGATGAGGTGGTAGAAGTCGATCTATCCACTCGGCCTTTCAAGGTGAAAACCTATAGCCAAGAGCACGAGGCCCAGGCTCTCATCGTCGCTACTGGCACCTCCCCTCGCAAACTCCAGGTCCCCGGGGAAGCGGAGTTCACCGGACGGGGGGTCTCCTACTGCGCCACCTGTGACGGCTTCTTCTTCCGTGACCAGAGGGTGGTGGTAGTGGGGGGAGGAGATGCGGCGGTGAAGGAGGCGCTCTTCCTCACCAAATTCGCGCGCAAGGTTTACATTGTGCATCGGCGGGATCAATTGCGGGCTGAACAGATCGTACAGGAGAGGGCCAAAGGGAACGAGAAGATAGAGTTCATCTGGGATACGGTGGTAACCGAGATTGTAGGGAAAGATAGCGTAACTGGGGTGCGTCTCAAGAACCTGAAAAGTGGCCAGGAGTCGCTTCTCCCTGCCGAGGGGGTTTTCATCTACGTGGGCAATACCCCTAACACCACTCTTTTCGAGGGACAGTTGGAGCTAGATGGGGAGAGATACATCGTCACCGATCTCGAACAGCGAACCAGTCTTCCCGGGATCTTCGCCGCTGGGGATGTCCAAGAGCGGGTTCTACGACAGATAGCCACCGCCGTGGGCACAGGGGCCAAGGCGGCCATGGAGGCTGAAAGGTACATCGCCGAATTAGAGGATAGAGCCTACCCGGGGTGGAAACCTCTAGAGGCATGATCCTCGATGGAGGGTGGATGAGCAAGGTAACTATCGGCAAGGAGGAGATATTCTACCTTCAAAAGGGAGGGGGAAAGCCCTCCTTCCTTTTTCTCCATGGGGCAGGAGGCACCCATCGCCACTGGGGAAAACAAATACAGGGGATTCAGGATGGTACCCTTGTGGCTCTCGACCTTCCCGGCCATGGCCGCTCGAAGGGGGAAGGTTGTCAGACTATCGAGGGGTATGCGGATCTGGTGGTGGAGTTCATGGCTGCTCTTTATCTTGAGAGCCCTACAGTGGTGGGCCACTCCATGGGAGGAGCGATAGCCTTGGACTTAGCCCTCCGCTACGGGGATCGCTTAAGTGACTTGGTGCTGGTAGGCACAGGAGCACGATTGCGGGTGATGCCCAGCCTTCTCCAGGGACTGAGAGGAGAGTTTGAATCGACGGTGGATCTCCTCTGTCGGTACGCCTATGGCCTCTCGGCCAGCGAGGAGATGGTAAGGCTGGGCCGAGAGGAGATGTTGGCTGCCGGCCCGGCGGTGCTCTTAGGGGATCTTACGGCCTGCGACCGCTTCGACGTGATGGGTCGCCTGGGCGAAGTTCGCCTCCCCACTTTGGTGATCTGTGGGGAGGAGGATCGACTGACGCCGCTCAAATATTCGCAATTCTTGGTCCAGCATATCCGGGGAGCGAGGTTAGTAACCATCCCTGAAGCGGGCCACATGGTGATGTTGGAGAAGCCGCAAGAGACTACCGACGCCATTGCGGGATTTTCTTCCCTAACACCTCCTTGATCTTCATCGCCGCTCGAGCGCGATGGCTGATCCTGTTCTTCACTTCCGGTTCTAGTTCAGCCAGGGTACAGCCCTGTTCGGGAAGGTAGAAGACCGGATCGTAGCCGAAGCCATGCTTCCCTCGAGGGGCGAAGGCGATGATCCCTTGGCAGGAGCCCTCGGCGATCTCCACCTCTCCCTGGGGAGTGGCCAGGGCGGCGAAACAAACGAAGCGAGCCTGTCGCTTTTCCTGGGGGATATCCTTCATCTTCTCTAGAAGAAGCCTATACCTATCCTCATCGGTGGCCTTTCCCCCATAACGGGAGGAGAAGATGCCCGGTGTGCCTCCCAATGCCTCTACCTCCAAGCCTGAATCGTCGGCTAAGGTTAGGAGGCCGCTGGCTCGAGCATAGGCTCTGGCCTTCAGGATGGCGTTTTCGGCGTAACTGCGGCCGCACTCCTCCACCAAAATGCTTATACCTTCCTCTTGGGGTGAAGTGATGGTCAAGGGTAACTCTTCGAAGATCTCTCTATACTCCTTCAATTTTCCGGGGTTATTAGTGGCTACAAGTAGCCTCCGCACCTGGCCTCCTGGGTATTGACTACTCAAAAATTCTAGCATATAATGAGATATTGTAAAAAGCCGAAAGGTGGTTTTTGAGCTGCAGATAGGTTTCACTTTCTTTGAAAGATACGCTCCCTTCTTCTGGTTAGGGCTCTTCCTCTTAGATGTAGTTCTTTTCATCTTGCTCCTGTTTCTCCTAAGTGGCCAGAGGGCATTGGCGCGTCGTATTCGGGAAACGAAAGAGAGCCAAGAGTGGAAGGAGCTACTCAGCGACCATCTGGAGGAGATCCGCCTGACCGTTGACCGAGCCAAGGAACTCTTGCATCGTTCGGAAGAGGTGGGGAAGAGGCTAGAGCGAACCATCCAAAGAGTGGGGGTAGTACGCTTCAACGCCTTTCCCGATGTGGGTGGCGACCAAAGTTTCGCTATCGCTCTCCTAGACAACCACGGCGATGGCGTGGTCATCTCCAGCCTTCAAGGTCGAGCCGAGAACCGGGTCTACGCTAAGCCCTTGAAGAGATGGGATTCCACTTATGCTCTCTCCGAAGAGGAAAAGCAGGCCATCGCTAAGGCCTACGGGAGGGGAGGATACCAACCTGAGATGAGGAGGAAAGAGGCTTGAGAGAGAAGAGTGGGGGTAGTCCCATAAGCGATAAGATCGAAAACATCGTCGGGCCCACGGCCAGTTTCAGCGGGGATCTCAAGTGCGATGGTGGCGTGCGCATCGATGGGGTCTATAGGGGAAGCGTGGAGACCATGGGCAACGTTATCATCGGGGAGGCGGCCAAGGTAGTGGCCGATATCACGGGCCGCAATATCTCCGTGGCTGGAGCCGTGAGGGGCAACATAAAAGCGAGCGGCCGATTGGAGATCCTCTCCACCGGTCAGGTGTGGGGCGACATCTCTGTAGATTCTTTCCTCATCGACGAAGGTGGTTTTTTCAACGGATCGAGCACCATGCGGGGAGAGATGGAGCCTATCCTTATGGAGGAACCCCCTAGGACTGAGAAAGTGGATTAATCAGACGGGCTTCTCTTAGGTACGCCAAATATCGTATTTCTTTTCATACTATTCTTGGTAAGCGGTTTAGTGAGTGTGAGCGGCTAGAATAGCCTCGAACTTCAATAAAGGGCCCACATCGCATCATCGTTGCAGTCGCGTGTTGTGGGAGGTGTGAGTATGGAAATGAAGCCGACGTCTTCCTGGAGGCTGGGAAAGGGTCGGCTTTGTGCTGCCATTCTAAGCATCCGAAGGTGGCCTGGGAAGCCCGCAACTTATCAGATCAAAGGAGGTAACTGTCATGGAAGGGTATCGGATTTACTACGTTTTGACAGCCAAGATCAAACCCGAAAAAATGGATGAAGCGGCGAAGTGGTGGCAGGAAAAGGGCAAGGCCACGTTTGAGTCATTGCCCGGCGTCAAGTCAGTCAGAGCCTATGCTTCACAGTTCAATCTTGGCGGAGTGTATGGCCGTGAGTTCTGGACGGAAATAGAGAACTACGCCGCTTTGGACCGGATGGATGAGGACCTTGCGGCCAACCCACAGAAGTACGCTGTATGGGGCGAGGCTCTAGAGCTGTTCGAATGGGGCCCGGGCCGCCTGATGGGAGACTGGCCCGAGTCCCAGTGGTCCCCTCCAGAGGAGTAAATGCGGTAGGGTCTTCCCAGGCCACGCCGGTGGTAAAGGGACTCACTCGCCACTAGAAAGTGGACTGACTAAACGGTCTTCTGCTGGCTTATCCTATGCCGAACGTTGAAATCCTCCTCTGTTCATGGTGTTCTAATAGATGGAATCTGTGTTCCCCCACTGATTATGCACATACGAAGGAGAGGAGGTGATCTGAGCGCAACCCAAAGCCTTTCCGAAAGAAAACATGATCTGCTGACAAGGTTCATTTTCTAAGTAGACGAATGGAGGAAGATCGTCATGAAGGATCTGACTGTCATTTTGGAAGACCGCCCGGGCACGCTAGCCGATATGGGCGAGACCCTGGGGAAGGCCGGCATCAACATCGAGGGGGCGTGTGGATTCGCGGTCGAGGACAAGGGGATTATCCATATCTTGGTGGAGGACGCGGCCGCTGCCCGCCGAGCCTTGGAAAAGGTCGGCATTGAGGTGGGTGAGGAGCGCGAGGTCTTGGTTCTGGAAATCGAGGACCGACCAGGCGCATTAGGGGAGGTCTGTCGACGCATAGCCAACGCTGGGGTAAATATCGACCTGGGCTATCTGGCCACGAATAACCGCCTGGTCATCGGTGTCGATGACCTGGACAAGGCTCGCGCCGCTGTGTAGGCCGCCTCATCCAGAAGGTAGGAGAAGCCTCATCACTTCTCGGCTATCTCTTTTAAGCCCTGGACATCTAATATCTGTAACCTCTTGCGGCCGATCCTGATTAGACCTCGTCTCTTGAAGAGGCCCAAAGTCGAAGTGGTGGTCTCCCGGTAGGTGCCAATTGTGTCGGCCAGGGCCTGGTGGGTATAACCGGCGATGATGGGCCCTTCTTCCTTCATCAGACGGAGGAGGAGAGAGGCCAAACGAGCGGGGACGCTCTTGAAGGTGATATCCTCTAAGAGTGATTCCGCCTCCGCTAGCCGCTTTCCCACACCCTCCAGTATGCGCAAGGCTATGGCGGGCCTCAGAAGGAGGAGCCGCTCCAAAGCGGGGCGCTCCATGGTTCCCAGGGCGCAATCCTCTACTGCCTGGGCGAAGGTGCCATACATCCCCTGTCCTATGAGGGGCATCTCTCCAAAGATAGTGCCTGGGCCAAGGGTGTCGACAACCCGTTTCTCCCCCTCTCGAGTAAGACGATAGAGTTGAACCATCCCTCCTCTGAGGAGGAAGAGGACCTCTTTCTCTTCCTCTGGGGGATAGATGACCTCGCCCCTTCGGAAAGTGGTCTTCGAAAAGGAACGTTCTACCTCTTCTCGCTCCTGGGGGCCAAGGTCACGGAAGATATCCTCGACCGAAAGATACCCTATTCTTTTCTTCATCTCACTCCTTTTTATAGTGAATTAGCCGCCCTAGCGGTTTGCCTTCGCCACCTCTTACCGAGTTGAAAAGCCCTCTTTTGTGCCTTTAGGCTTGCTCAGTTCAAACTGACAGGTGTAGAAGAAAGCCTTTCTACCCAGGTTAATCCCATTATACCGTACTACCTTGTCTGGGGCAAGCCCTTTCGTTTGACTCAAAAGGCTAGGAGGTTTATAATGAGGTAGAAATACACGAAAGGAAGCGGAAAAATGATAGACCCTGTCGCCTTCAGGATCGGCCCTCTGGCCATCTACTGGTATGGCATCCTCATGGTCTTGTCTATATTGGCGGGAGGATATATAGCCAGCCTAGAGGCCAAAAGGCGGGGCGAGAACCCAGATCATGTTTGGAACGGGCTCCTTCTCGTCATCTTGTTCGGCCTCATCGGGGCCCGCCTCTATCACGTCTTCTCCACCCCCCAAGGGACGGGCGTAGGTTGGGAATATTATCGCCGCCACCCTATCGAGATTTTGATGATCAGACAGGGAGGGTTGGCAATCTACGGGGCGGTAGCAGGGGGGGTATTCGCCCTCTGGCTTTATGCTCGGCTCAAGCGGCTCGATTTTCTCACTTGGGCCGATTTCGTCGCTCCTGGGTTATTCCTAGGGCAAGCGATCGGGCGGTGGGGCAACTTCTTTAACCAAGAACTCTACGGCTATACCACCACACTGCCCTGGGGGATACCTATCGCAGAGAAGTACCGTCTCCCTCAGTTCGCTGACCTGCCGGAGACGGCCCGTTTTCACCCCACCTTCGCCTACGAGTCCCTCTGGTGTCTTTTCTGCTTCGGCCTGCTCTTCTACATCGTTCGAAGGTACGGGGAGCGGCTTCTCAGGGGAGACCTCTTCCTCCTGTGGGGTATCCTTTACCCTCTGGGCCGCTTCTTCCTGGAGATGCAACGCCCCGACGCCTGGCTGGTAGGGGGTATCGCCGTGGCCCAGATAATAGCCGTAGCGACCATCATCATCTGTGCTGGGGTGATGCTCTATCGGCATAGGTTGGCCAGGAAGCCGAGACAAGCGTAGTCGGCTAATGGGAGTTGGATTTATCCTTAGGTATTGTGTAGACTTTTACGCGTATTAGACGTTGTATGTAATGTCCCGCGATGGATAAGGGGGCCTAAAATAACTTGAGCCAAAGAATTGAGCAAATTCTTGAAGTCATAGAAGAAGTCGATACAGAATTCCAGAATACGACTGGGTATCGGTCCGTTAGTCGTATGCGTCGTAGAGCTGTCGCATCAGTAGCAAATCGGCGCGGGATTGAAAGACAAACAGTGCTTGACAAGTTCATTAGACAGTGCCGGCCCGAGATAGAAGTTGCCGCTGACTTTGACAAGCTCCTTGAGGACTGGCTGGTTCACAATTCAGATGAACTCAAGAACATCCTTCTGAGGCACAAATCTGATCGCCGAGATGTAGAACTCATCAATAACGTTTTCTACAAGGCCCTAGAGCCGGACATTCTTTTGGCTCAAGAATTTGGACATGAACCCAATGAGGAGTCTTTCAAGGAAGGGAAGTTGCAGCTAAGACTTCATTTGAGAAAGGAACGCAACCGTTCTCTCGTTATTCATGCCAAGGAAATATGGAACCGGGAACAAAAGGGACGAGTACGCTGTTCGATTTGTTCCTTCTTATTTCCAGAAACATACGGCAAGGTTGGAGAGGGTTATATCGAAGCGCATCATACCCTACCAATTGCTTCACTCGCCCCAGATACAAATGTAAGAAAGGATGACCTAGTCCCCGTTTGTTCGAATTGTCATAGTATGCTGCACCGCCGTCGTCCTTGGCTCACGGTAGAACAGTTGCGCACCATTGTTTCAGGGCAAGGGAAATAGAAACGTTCGGTATTGCACATAAACAAAGCATATTTGCGGCATGCTTTTCACGCCCAGATTGTCTTAGGTAATTCCACAACTCGCGGTATGTTAGGCACAATTCGCCCACAACATAGAAGGAGTTCAGACCAGTCCCACCAGCAGTCCCCGCAGGTATTCCCCCTCCTCCGTCAGACCCTTATCGCTCCCCAGTCCCAGTTCCTTAAGGCCCTCTCCCTTCCGCTCTAGTAGTGACTGCCCCAGTTGGGAGTGAGCCAGTTCTCTCAGATCTTCGATAAGGGGGGTTTGCACCGGGTGGTCGTCCACGATGCGGCCATCTTCTAGGGTGAGGATACGCTGGGTCATGCGAGCCACTTTAGGATCGTGAGTGACCACGATGATGGTCATCCCCCGTTCTCGATTGACTTTTTGCAGGAGTTCCATGATCTCCTGTCCGGCCTTGGTATCTAGGGAGCCGGTAGGTTCGTCGGCCAGAAGGATAGAAGGTTGATTGGCTAAGGCGCGGGCCACCGCCACCCTCTGCCTTTCCCCCCCTGAAAGTTGGCTGGGCAGATGGCTTGCCCTGTCGACGAGACCCACCAGATCCAGGAGTTCTAGAGCCCGCTTCCGCTGTTCCCCGGCCCTGACCTGCCCATGCATCGGTATCTCCACATTCTCCAAGGCCGTAAGGGTGGGGATGAGGTTGTGGAGTTGGAAGATAAAGCCCGCCTCCTGGGCCCGGAAGGCGTCCAGATCCTTCACGGCCGTAAGGTCCTCTCCGTCGACGACAACCTGGCCGCTGGTGGGGCGGTCGAGGGCTCCTATCATATTCAGTAGGGTCGACTTGCCGCTGCCAGAGGGGCCCATGACGGTCACTAATTCGCCCCGACGGACGCACATAGTGGCTCCATTGAGGGCTCGCACCTCTGCTCCATCGCCATAGACCTTAACCAGGTCGCGGGTCTCGACGATTACATTTCTCTCTTCCATCTTTTTCCCCCTCTACCGCTCGACAAATATATCTACAAAAGCGGTCATCCCCCAACGGAGGTCGGGATCTTGTTTCTCTAGCTCTATTATCACCGTATAGTTCGTGCCCCCCTCTCCGGGGCTAGCCCTAGGCGCGATCCGAGCCACCTGGCCTTCTATAGTCCTCTCCGGCAAGGCATCGAAGGTGATCCTCACCTCCTGTCCCACCTTCACCAGAGGGATATCTACCTCGTTTAGATCGGTGGTCTCCACTTGTAAGCGGTCTAGATCGCCCAGAGTGAGGATTGGCACCCCAACATTCGCTACCTCTCCCTCTTTTACCCTTATCTCGGCGATGGTGCCCCTGAAAGGGGCCCTCAATTCGGCTTTCTCTAAAGCCGACTGCGCTTGGGCTAAGGCCGCCTCTGCCTGGGCCACTTGGGCTTGGGCCACCGCTACCTCTTCTGGCCTGGCTCCGGCCCGCAGAAGGTCCAATTGGGCTTGGACTTGGTCGACCCGGGCTTGGGCCACGGCTATCTCTTCCTTTGAAGGACCAGCCATCACTAGATCGAGTTGGGCTTGAGCCGCGGCATTGGCCGCGGCAGCGGCATCCCTTTGATAGCGGAGTTCTTCCTCCGCCCCCCCTCCTCCTGGCTCCTCGCCAACCCAACGCCACCTATCATATCGGTTTTGGGCGTGGGCCAAATCGGTGGCTGTCTGTTGGAGTTGGGCCTGGGCCAGGGCGATCTCTTCTGGCTTGGCTCCGGCCAGGAGGCGCGCCAATTCCGCTTTGGCAGCAGCCAGTTGGGCCTCGAGGGCCGCGATCTCCTCAGGTCTGGCCCCCGCTTTCGCTAGGGCCAAGGTGGCTTGGCTTGTGGCCAAGGCCACTTGCGCCTGGGAAAGAGCGTACTCTAGGTCAGCGGCGTCAACTTCTATTAAGGTTTCTCCTTCTTCGACCTGATCTCCCGCCTCCATCATCACTCGTTCCACGCGTCCGCTCATCTGGAAGGTCAAAGTAGCCCAACGGGCGGGGACCACAACTCCGGTAGCCGATACCACCCTCTCTACATCTTCCGCAGGGGGTGGAGTGGCTTCCGGTCGAGCGGCTCCAAGCCCGGAGCAGCCCCACAGGCCGAGGCTCAAGAGGGAGAGCGCTACTACTCTTATGAGGTTTTTCATCGTCTCCTCCTTCTCAGGGAGTGTTATTCATATCGCAACGCCTCTATAGGTCGAAGTCGGGAGGCCCACCAGGCGGGGTAGAGTCCCCCGATGGCTCCTAGAACCAAGGCCATAACTATGGCCTGAACCAACAGAGAGGGCTTGAAACTGGCCTTCAGAAGAGTACCTATGAAGGGGAGAAGCCCCAAGGCTTTATCCATCGCCACCCCCATAAATATGCCCACTATGCCACTGAAAAGGCCCAGGAGCAACGATTCGAGCAAGATCATGAAGAGCACCCTTCCCCTCCGCCAACCTAAAGCCCTGAGCACCCCTATCTCTCTAGTCCTCTCGAAGACCGACATGACCATGGTATTCATCATCCCTACCCCACCCACGATGACGGCCAGGATAGAGATGCCCCCCACCAAGGCTTCCATCGCCTGGAGGTCAGGCAACCTCTCTGCGAAATCGGAGGAGAGGGAGATGGTAACTTCCGGAAAATCCTTCTCGATCTGTTGCCGAACCTCTTCCATTCGATGGGGGTCTTCTACTTTGATGCCTAGGAAGCCCACCTGGCGGGGCCTTCCGAAGATAGCCTGGGCCTCGCGCAAAGAGATCACCCCGCCGCTGTCCTCGTAACTCGCCCCTGTCTCGTAGATGCCCACGATGCGAAAGGAACTGTCGAAAATCCGCACCCTATCTCCTACCTGCTTCTTCATAGCCTCGGCTGCACTGTGGCCCAGGATGATCTGTCGGCTGGCGCTCAGGCTTTCCCCCTCCACTATCTTGAAATGGCGGATGGCGTACTCAGCGGGGTGGTATCCGAATACGAACATTAAGGGGTTCTCTTCAGTCATGGCGAAACCAATGACAAAGCCCGATACGCTCTTCACTCCCGAGAGGCTGGCGATCCGTTTACCCACCCTTTCGTCGATAGCACTGTAGTACACATCGGAGATATTGGCCTCCACGGCCACCAGATCCGTTCCGCTGCCAGTGGCTATCGCTGTGAAGCCGTCTATGAAGCCGTCGGTGATGCCCAGCAGAGCCACTATCGTGGCCACGCCGATGCCTATCCCCACCATAGTGAGAAGGGTACGGGTCTTGCGCCAGAAAAGGCTCCTGACGGTCATCCCTCCAGGCAGGCGAGACGAGGCCCTTTCGCCGCCACCGCCCTCATAGCGCAACGCTTCTACGGGGTGAAGTCGGGAGGCCCACCAAGCGGGGTAGAGCCCCGCGGTGGCTCCCAGGGCTAGGGTCACCACTGCCGCCTGTATGAAGAGGCCGAGGGAGAACTCGCCCTGCAGCCAACCGCTCACGGCCGGCAGGCGACCCAAGGCCTTAACCGCAACTATGCCCAACGTTACTCCCGCTAGGCCGCCCAGCAGGCTCAAAAGCAGGGATTCACTCAAGATCATAGTCAGCACTCTACCCTTCCGCCAACCCAGAGCCCTAAGCACCCCTATCTCCCTGGTCCGTTCGAAGACAGACATCAGCGTGGTGTTCATCATCCCCACCCCGCCGACGACGATAGCCAGAAATGAGAGGGCCCAGGCGAAGGCGCGGACGAACTGCAACCCCAGTTGCTGGTCGGCGAAACTAGCCGATTCCACGGCTAGAAGTTCGGGGAAGCGTCGCTCGATCCTCTTGCGCACCTCTTCTGCCTGGTCCACGTCTTCGAGTTTGATGGCATATGTGTTCACCTGGCGTGGCCTCTTAAGCATGGCCTGGGCATCGGCCAGGGAGATCACCCCTCCTCCCTCCTCAAAGAAAGACCCGGTCTCATAGATGCCCACGATGCGGTAAGCACTGTCGTACAGCCTAACGGTATCCCCTACCCCCTTTTTGAGGTTCTCGGCGGCTAGTTTGCCGATGATGATCTCTCTCTTGGCTGTCAGTCCCTTTCCCTCCACTACCCTGAAATGTTGAATGCCGATCCCCTTAGGGTCATAGCCGAAGACCATAAAGTAGGGGAGGCTTTCGGTGGTAGCCTCGCCGATGATCACACCCTCGACCTCTTCCACCCCAGGAAGGGCTGCCAATTGCGGCCCCACTTCCTCGTCGATGACACTGACGCTCATATCGAGCGACTCAGCCTGAGTGATCACCAGGTCTGCTTGACTACCGGAGAGAAGGCCATAATATCCAGAGGCCAGGCCATCGGCGAGGGCCACTAGAGTCACGATGGCCGCCACCCCCATGGCGATGCCTGTAAGGGTGAGGAAGGTACGGGTCTTGCGCCGCAAGAGGTTTCTAAAGATCATATCTCTCCTCGAAACGTTTGTTGCATCTGATTTGCATTAGCAATATAACCCCAACTCACGATTTGTCAACCGCTATCACCAGACCCTTGGCAGCAGGAAGTAGGATCTGTTCTCGGCGTATTCCTTGGCCACTACTTCCTTCCCACGTATATCCCGTATCCAAAGTATTCGGAAGCGTGCTTGGGCATGGCCCCAGTCTCTTTTACTTCTTTTAGGAACGTCCTATAAGCCGGGCTCTTTCGGTAGAGGGACAGCATTCTACACGAAGCCTCTAAGTAACCTCTTAAACCATATCGCCGAATGATCTTGATGAGCTCGCTTCGAGCATTGACCTTGTAGGTTCGCACGACGATATCTCGCAATCCAGCGTTTTCCAGCAATCCCACCCAGCCGTCAGCAGACAAAATCTGGGCAATCCCGCCCAAATCTCGACCCACCCATTCAACCAAGTCTACCGGCGGTGGTGTCTTGATCCAGGTGGACTCGTTCAGCCCCACGCATCCCCCACGTTTGGTCACACGCACGTATTCGTGCATCGCCTTCGGCTTGTCTGGCACCATTGCGAGCACGGACTCGCAAATGACTGCGTCGAAAAGGTCATCCTGGAAGGGCAGGTCCTGGGCGTCTGCCACCCGAAACTCAACGTGATCCTCTACTCCTTCTCTTTTCGCTCGCTCATTCGACCTATCGATCATCCGGTCGCGGATGTCCACGCCGACCACCCGACAGTTATACCTTTTTGCCAGGTAGCAAGGCGTTACGCCGACGCCACAGCCAACATCCAAAACGTATGAGCCCTTGTCTATGTGACATAACTCGATTAACTCGTCTGTGGCCTTGCGACCTCCTACCTGCTTTGTAAGACCCACTTCAGCTGCAAAGTCGAAGATAATTGCTTTGTTTTCCATTTTCCCGCTTCTTTTCTCGATGGTGTTTAACTGCTTCGCACACCAGCGACTACCAGATGCCCGGAAGCAGGCGGTAGCGCACTCGCTGAGCATACTCCGTGTAGCCGTCGAGTTCCTCCAACAGAGTCTTATCCTCCAGCGCCGTACGTACGACCATAAGGCACATCACAAGACCCGCCGGGATGAGGCCCCACAGCGAGCCGAGAGCCAGCGAGGTTGCGAGCCAGGATATGATATATCCGACATAGCCCGGATGGCGCACGTACCGGTAGGGCCCACCGGTGGCGACGGTATGGCCTCGATCTATCTGGATGCGAACAGCCCCTGAGAAGAACACGTTCGAAGCCATCGCCCAACTAAATAGACCTTGCCCCAGTGCCAGGAACACCAACCCGCCGAGCTGAATGGCTCCAGCGAGCCTAGGCGACCAGCCGAAGCGTGCATCCAACCCCATCACCATTAATGCGCCCAGCGTTATAACGCCGATGAGGGTGCCAAGTACCCTGTCCCAGCCCTTGACGTTCTCTTTGATCTCGCCCCGCTCGGCTATCAACTCTGGGGACATGACAAGCACGTTGACCGCCAAAATGCCCACACCCACGCCCAGATAGGCCCACGCCCACACCCAATCTAGGCGCCCTGACGAGATGAACAAGATCGCTGCCAGGATCAGGAATTGGATAATGACTTGTAACATCCGTTTTCGAACCCTGCGAGTTAGGTCGGATTTCCCATTTGGTTGGTTAACAGACGTATGGGCGTTCATTTTATCCCTCCTGGATGACGTTCTGGTGTTTCGCATACCTGCCCGATTGACATCGTGGCCTTCCTTGACCTTGCACACAAACTGCAGCGAACTCCGTTAACCGCTGATGTGACTCTCCATAGCCCGGGCGAAGAGTTCCCAGTCCTCCTCGTGGATGACCTCCCGCGCCCTCTCACCAAGAAGGGCCAGGAGTCGTGGGAGATAGAGGTCGGTGCGCAGGTGATGCTCGGCAACGAAGACGAGAAGGGGACTGCTAGTCCAGGTGGCTCGCGCCCTGGTCTCAGTCAGCCATTCGCCGATCAACACCTCCTCCCCGTCAATAACCAGGATCAACCCTAACCCACCTGCCTGGCTGAGGGCCTTCTCGGACCTAGGAGCAACGACCACCTGGCCGCCTGGCAGATCGAGGTCGCCCGTGGTGTAGATCACCACTCGCACCCCTCGCCCGATGGCCTCCGTCAACACAGGCCGTAACTCCGGGAAAGTGGCTGGCAGCAGAGCCAGATAGAGGCGGGCTCTTGCTTGGCCTATCATCTCCTCTGCCTTAGCCAAGATGTTCTTCCGACCTTCGATGTTCCAGACGTATTCGAGATTGGGGGCTGAGTCGAGGGCAGCCAAGTCGTCCTTGAGGGAGGCGATGAGCTCTTCGTGGTCGTGGTGGAGCTGGTCGAAGAACTCCACCGCTGGAACAGGCGCGTACTCGGTGGCACCGCCTTTACGCAGCGTCATCGCCGCACCACGAGTGGTGAGTTTGCCCAGGACCTCATAGATCATGGAGCGGGGTACGCCAGAGCGCTTGGAGAGTTGGTACCCCGTGACGGGGCTCTGCTTGAGCAGGGCTAGGTAGGCCTTGGCTTCATACTCCGAGAAACCGATCTTCACCAGTTTGTCAGTCGGATCTCTATTCATTTCCCCTCTTTAGGCGTTAGCCTAATAACTTAGACGTTAGTCTTACAACCACGCTCAATTATATCCCCATTCGTATAGGTTGTCAAGTGGTGGAACCTTAAAATTTTAGGTGTATTGATAGGAGGGTGACGAGATAAAGGTGTGGGCATTAAGGTTGCATCGCTTATGGCCATACAGAGAGTAGTGTATACAACCCGTGTGGGGCTTCCTTTGGTGAAATTATGGACTCCCTCTTCTGAATGATCTCGTTGACATGGGGCTCTAAGGCCAGTATGATTGTCCCAGGCCGATAATCATATAAAGGAGCGTGAGATGGCGAAGTTCGTAGTCGAACCTTTTCGCATCAAGGCAGTGGAGCCGATCAAGCAGACTACTCGCCAGGAGCGGGAGCGGTTGCTGGTTGAGGCCGGCTACAACCCTTTTCTCATCAAGGCAGAGGATATATTCATCGACCTCCTCACCGACAGCGGGACCTCGGCCATGAGCCAAGAGCAGTGGGCAGGCTTGATGAGGGGCGATGAATCCTATGCCGGCTGCCGTAACTTCTACAACTTGGAGGAGGTGATCCACTCTATATTCGGCTTCCCTTATTTCGTTCCTACCCATCAGGGAAGGGCGGCGGAGAATATCCTTTTCGGCCTCCTGGTTGAACCGGGCCACTTTGTCCCCAGCAACATGCATTTCGATACCACCCAGGCCAACATAAGGGCTCGTCGGGGAAAGCCGGTCGATCTGGTCATCGAGGAAGGGCTGAACCCCCAAGGCTATCACCCTTTCAAAGGGAATATCGATATCGCCAAACTTGTGGCCTTCATCGATGAGGTAGGGGCTGAGAATATCCCTCTAGGGATGCTCACCATTACCAATAACGCCGGAGGGGGGCAACCTGTCTCCTTGGAGAATATCCGCCAGACGAGAGAGACGTTGGCCGAGCATAGTATCCCTCTCTTCATCGACGCCTGCCGATATGCGGAGAACGCATACTTCATCAAGAAACGAGAAGCGGGATATGAAAATAGGACGCTCTTGGAGATAGCGAAAGAGATATTTTCCTATGCTGATGGCTGTTATATGAGCGCTAAGAAAGACGCCTTAGTGAATATCGGGGGCTTCTTGGCCATGAACGATGAGGATCTCTATCAGCGGGTTTGCACGGAACTGATCCTCAAGGAAGGGTATCCCACCTATGGAGGTCTAGCGGGGAGAGACCTAGAAGCGATAGCTATCGGCCTATGGGAGGGGCTCAACGAGGAGTACCTAGCCTATCGGATCGGCCAAACCCAATATTTAGGGGATCAGTTGCGAGAGGTGGGAGTTCCCATCTTTGAGCCTGTGGGAGGGCACGCGGTCTACATAGATGCCAAGCGCTTCCTGCCCCATATCCCCCAGAGTCACTTCCCAGGGCAGGCTCTGGTGGCCCAGTTATATCTGGAAGGGGGGATCAGGGCGGCGGAGATAGGTAGCGTCGCCTTCGCCCGTAAGGATGAGGCTACAGGGGAGATGATCTATCCAAAACTGGAGTTAGTGCGCCTGGCCCTTCCTCGGCGAGTATACACCCAAAGCCACCTGGACTATGTGGGGGATGTCATAGCCCTACTCTATCGGGAGCGGGAGAAGATAAGGGGCTTAAAGATAGTTTACGAAGCACCTCGCCTTCGCCATTTCACCGCCCGGTTTGAGATGGCATAGAGGATAACTCTTGAGCGTAGGCAAAGAGGGCAGGGGTGCCGCCGGTATGCCAGAAGATGACCACCTCATCTGGTCGAAAGGTACCTCGTCGAACGAGATCTATTAGGCCGGCCATAGCCCGTCCGGTATAAACAGGGTCTAAAATGATGCCCTCGGTGCGGGCCAGGAGCCTTATGGCCTCCACCTCCTTTGGCCCTAAGACGCCATACCCTCCTCCCAGATAATCATCATAGACTATGAAATCGTCCCTACCGAGGGAGAGATCGAAGCCCCAGCGGGCAGCCGTGGCTTGGGCTAGGCTCACCAAGTTGCTCAACAGTTCCTCTCTGGGCAAGTCCACGCTTATGCCTATGACCTCTCCCGCATATCCGTAGATCTTAGCCCCCAGGGTGAGCCCCACTTGGGTGCCTCCGGAACTGGTGGCTACCACTAGGCGATCGGCCTCCACTCCCCTTTCACCTAGTTGATCTAAGAGTTCTCTCATGGCCTGGATATAACCTAATACCCCTACTTCGTTTGAGCCACCGTAGGGGATGAGATAGGGCCTTTGCCCTGCTTCCTTGAGTTCTTCTAATACCCCTGCTATCCGTTCAGGCGGTAGACGCCTTTGGGAGCCCATCCACCGCACCTCAGCACCCAGTAAGTCGTCGAGGAGGAGGTTGCCGGTGCACTGGGGTGGCTCTTCTCCTTGGAGGAGCAATACAGCCCTGAGACCAAATTTGGCAGCCGCGGCGGCGGTCTGGCGGGCATGGTTCGATTGAGCGGCGCCCAGGGTGACAATGGTATCGGCTCCCTGGGCCAGGGCGTCAGCCATAAGGTACTCTAGTTTGCGGGCCTTATTTCCCCCGGTGGCTAGGCCGGTCTGGTCATCTCTCTTGATGAGAAGGCGCGGCCCTTTGAGCCTCTGGGTTAAATTGGGCATCTCCTCTAAGGGGGTGGGCAGATGGGCCAGCCTTAGGCGGGGGGGTTCCTCACTCAACGTAGACAGACCTCCTCTAAGGGAAGAGCGGCAATTGTGCCTCGGCGCTCTCTATAGGGGGTAGGAGCCCCACGATCTTCTTTAGATCGTGGCGATCTACCTCCTCTTGGGTGGCCACCGACCGGAGGTGGCTGAATTTTGCGAAATCCCAATCGCTTTCTCTTAGTCGCTTTTGGATGAGGGGGGAGACTTCCAGCCTGAGTCGTAGGAGCGAGGCTCGCTCATCAGGGATGAGGATGAGATGACGAGCCTTGGGTCCCTCCTCCACCCACCGGCAGAGGTCCCGTAGCGATATCTTCTCGCGGATAAGGAAGAGGTAAGTAGTTTCCCCTTCCTGCCAGGTCACATCGGCGTAGCGGGGCAACCTCGAACCAGCCCAGGCTTGGAACCCCAGGCGCTCCCCCAGGCGAAGGAGGAGGGCGATCATCTCTTTTCGCACTTCCTCCTGGGGGCGGAGCCGCCAGGCCTCGGGGCTCCCCTGGCCATAGGAACGGAGAGCCTCCTCCACCAACCCCGGATCAGGGGTTAGGAGCCCCGGAAAGCGGGAATAGATCTCCTCTCTCGCTTGTTGGAACCCTTTTGCTTCTTGGAGCAGTTGACAGGTCACTTTCTCCACCTTGTCGCCAAGGGGGAAATGAGGAGGTGCTTCTCTTAGCCACCAGAGGGAAGAGTGCCAGTCTGCTTCTGCATCTTCCCTGATCTCTCCTCTCTCATCAAGCAGAATGAATCTCTCCCGGCTCTCCTTCAGTGCCTCTTCCATCTGCTCAGCGGCAAATTCAGCGAGAGATACCCCTTCTAAGAGCGTCGCCTGGCGCAGGAGGTCCTCTTCGCTCCATCGCTTGAGGATGGCAGCGTGGAGCCACTCGAATAGCAACGGGTCGCCACGTTCTCGGAGGAGTTTGCGGCAGGCCTCGAAAGCGGACTTTCGCATGTGGGAAGCGAGGCTAGGGGTAGAGGGGGGTTTCTTCGGGGGTCGGTTCTTCACCAAGGAAAGGCGATAACTGTTAGCCCTCTCTTTTCGTAAGAGGACGCTGGTGCTCATTTCGCGGGGTTGGAGGAAGAGCCCTTCTAACTTGAGGCCCGCCTCTGCTCCCGCTAGGACAAGGCGCTCGGCTTGGGGGAGTTCACCACGCCCCAATATGAAGACCATCTTCCCCTCGGGGCGCAAGAGGGACACAAGATGTCGCATGGCAGCAGCGGTGGCCCTCTGGTACCATGGCCAGTCCAAGGATCGAGGTCGTAGGAACGGCTTGAAGACCGTTGTCTCCTCTTTGCCCAGAAGCCAGCCGGTCCAGAGATAAGATAGGGCCCAGAAGGGACGATCGAGGGGTGGGGGAGCCGTTACGACCAAATCTAGACTCTCTCGCTCCAAAGCCGAAGCCAAGCCGCGAATAGACCGCTTGACTATGGCTACAGTAGGTGGTGGGACGTTGCCTGAGGGCCTGGATTTCGAGGAGAGGGAGCGCAGTTGAATGTAAGCCTCCTCAAAAGCGTGCCAGACGTTTCGCTCCCTGAAACTCCTGGGGGGCCGAAGTCGGGCTCGGCCTTCTCTCTCCAGTTTACGGCAGGAATCAAGGCAGATGAGGAGTATCAGTTGCAGCGTTTCCAAGGTGGGGGAGCCGGAGAAGAGGGTCTCCACTTTCATAGAGAGGTTCACTAGGGCATATAGGTTGCGTGGGGTATAGAGTTCCAGGAGGCTTTGGGCCAACTCCCGTCCCTCCTCATCGGGGGAGGCTAGGCGATCTAAAAGATACCAATAGTGGACGCCTCGCTCCTCTATCTTGGCCAGGGCCTCCAGGTCGGCTTCCTCGACGGGAAAGTCGCCTTGGGCTTCGCAATGGGGACACAGGTACCCTTTCTCTACTGGTAACCCCCGTTCCCTATCCCAAGCAAAGTGGTCAGCCACCACCGGGTTTCGGCAGCGGTGACAGGATGTGGCGTAAAGTTGGGTGATGTGCTCTCGCAGAGAGGCTTCCAGTTTTGGAGCGTCGCCGAGGCGGGTGGTGGCGGCATCGATCTCCTCCGGTGGAGGGAGGCTTAGGGTGGCCCGCGCTATGAGTACGTTTAGGGGGCTGAAGTGAGCGGCGAGGGCTGTTCTCCCCTTTCGGAACGCCTCCTCTATCACTACTGCTGTCTGGCAGAAGGGATCTAAGATCATACCCCCAGGCTGGGAATAGGCCTCGATGTATTGGGAGACCACGTTTCCTGGCATCGGATCCAGGTGCCGTTCCAGTGGGATCTCTTCCTCTCTTTCCTGGCTGGGGATGAAGTGGTCGATCATAGCCCCGCTCCTCGTTTTCAGTATATCATGAGATGGCCATTCGAGCCACCTCTGAGTGATGATGATCTATGCAGCGGTTCACGCCTTGACATCTGGCCCTTTGCCCCTTAGAATAGCCACAAACAGGTAAAGGGGATCGAGTGGGAAGTGCTATTACTATCCTTGCGGGCCTGGTCATCGCTCTTCTTGTAGTGACTTGGCTCTTTGGGGTGATCAAGAAGATCGGTGGTTGCCTCATCCACCTTCTCCTCTTAGGGGCGGGTTTAGTTCTCATGATTTACATTATTTCTGCCTTACTCAGGCAAGGCCCCTAGATTTCCTCTTTTCGAAGGGGACATCCCAAACGGTTCTCCTCTTCTCCTGCTCCTTTAGGCCCGACATCTAAGCCTATCCGATACCCGGGAAAAGTGGGACAAATCCTTTGGAAAGATAATCTCTCCCGACCGGTTAAGACTTGACCGATTGTAGAGGCCAGAAAGCAGGAAAACATACTATCGAGTACATTTTCTTTCCCACTATGTTAAGCCAGGAGGTGGGTTTTAACACTCTGGTTGCCCCTCCTTTGACTTTGGCTTTGCCAGCGGCTACAATGGATATGAGAGGTTCAGCTATCCAGGAAGTGAGGCGATGGGCAAGAAACTGGTCCTTGTCGATGGGCATGCTTTAGCCTATCGAGCCTTCTTCGCTCTCCCCATAGATGCTTTTTCCACCGCCCGAGGGGAGTTGACCAATGCGGTGTACGGCTTCACCCTGATGCTCCTTCGGGCTTTGGAGCAAGAGAAGCCCGACTACATCGCCGTGGCCTTCGATGCGGGGAAGGAAACCTTTAGACACCAAGAGTTCAAGGAGTATAAGGCTCAGCGGGCTCGAATGCCCGAAGAGATGCGGGATCAGATGGCTCGCATAGTAGAGGTGATCGAGGCTCTGGGTATCCCCATCTTCGAGGTAGAGGGGTACGAGGCCGACGACCTCATCGGCACCCTCTCCAAGCAGGCCCGGGAGTTGGGGGTGGAGACCCTCATCCTCACCGGCGATTACGATGCCTTTCAGTTGGTATCTCCCAAGGTGAAGGTATTGACCACGGGGGGCCACCGACAACCTTTCTCCGAAGCCAGGCTCTTTGATGAGAATGCGATCGAGGAGAAGTACGACCTTCGACCCTCCCTGCTCGTGGATTACAAGGCTCTGGTGGGAGACGCTTCGGATAACATACCCGGAGTTCCAGGTATAGGGCCCAAATACGCCACCGATCTCGTCAAACGGTACGGCACCATCGAGGAGATCTACGAGCATCTGGAGGAGATCGAACCAGCCAAGGTCAGAAAGGCCCTCGCTGAACACAAGGAGCAGGCTTTCTTGAGCAAGCGATTGGCTACCATTATCACCGAGGTTCCCATTACCCTAGATCTGGCGAAGTGTCGCACTAGCGACTACGACCGGGATCGCGTGATGGAAGTTTTCCGGAAGTTGGAGTTTCGGAGTCTCGTGGATCGCTTACCCAAGTTGGAGCAAAAGGCGGAGCAGTTGATGCTCTTGACCCCTGAGAGGAAAACAACCCTTGACTATCAAGTGGTGACCACCGGAAAGGCGCTGGAAGGGTTAGCGACCGAGTTATCCCACTCTTCTCACTTAACTCTGGATGTGGAGACCACAGGGACTGATACCATGTCTGTGGATTTGGTAGGGTTGGCCCTTACTACAGAGCCGGGAAAGGGTTATTATATCCCCCTCGGTCACTTGGAGGCGAAGGGGCAATTGCCTTTGGAGGAGGTTGGGGCCGCCTTAGCCCCCATCCTTGGGGACGATGGGGTGGCCAAATGGGCCCATAACGCTATATACGACCTAGTGGTCTTACGCCGTCATGGTCTTGCGGTTCAGGGGCTGGCCTTCGATACCATGATCGCCGCTTATCTCCTCGAACCTGGGGGAAGGGGCTTCGGCTTGAAGAATTTGGCTTGGAGGAAACTGGGGGTGGAGATGACCTCCATCAGCGAACTGATCGGCAAAGATAAAACCATGGCCCAGGTCCCCATCGCTACCGCAGCCCCCTATGCTGTCGCCGATGTGGAGGTCACGGAGCGGTTGGCTAGGCTCCTGGAGGCGGAGCTCAAAGAGCACCAACTTTGGGATCTCTTCGTCCAGGTGGAGATACCGCTGGTCGAGGTCTTGGTAGCGATGGAGATGGCCGGGGTGGCTTTAGACATTGAGCATCTGAAGCAGATGTCCCGGGAATTTTATCTACGTATCACCGCTCTAGAGAAGGAGATCTACGAGATAGCCGACCACCCCTTCAATGTATCCTCCACCCAGCAACTTGGCGCTGTCCTCTTTGAGGAGTTGGGACTCCCGGTCAAAGCCAGAACCAAGAGCGGATATTCTACCTCGGCTGAGGTCTTGGAGGAGTTGCGGGGTATGCATCCCATCATCGAACTGGTCTTGGAGTATCGGCAACTCAGCAAACTGAAATCCACCTATGTCGATGCTCTGCCGCTCTTGGTAAACCCGCGGAGGGGGCGGGTCCATACCTCCTACAATCAGACGGGAACGGTGACCGGGCGGATCTCCTCCAGCGATCCCAATTTGCAGAATATCCCCATCCGTACGGAGATAGGACGTCAAGTGAGGCGAGCATTCATCGCGGAGGAGGGTTATCTCCTTTTGTCGGCCGATTACTCCCAAGTGGAGTTGCGGATCATGGCCCATATCTCTCAGGATCCGGGGCTTTTGAGCGCCTTCGAGCGGGGGGAGGATATCCATGCCAGCACCGCGGCTACGGTTATGGGTGTCCCCCTCTCCCAGGTCACCCTTGAGATGCGACGTATAGCCAAGTCCATCAACTTCGGCCTTTCGTACGGCATGGGCGCCTACGGCTTGGCTCAAAGGACGGGACTCTCGCAAGAGGAAGCCGCTGAGTTCATCGCTAATTATTTCGCCCGTTATCCCAAGGTGCGGGAATATATAGAGGAGACCAAGCGGATGGCGCGAGAGAAGGGGTATGTTTCCACCCTCCTCGGTCGGCGTCGCTACTTCCCGGAACTTCGATCTACTAGTCGAGCCCATGACCAGGTGAAACGGGCGGCGGAGCGGATGGCCATCAATATGCCCATCCAAGGCAGCGCCGCCGATATCATAAAGATAGCGATGCTCCGCCTTCATGAGGCTCTCCGAGAGAAAGGGTTAGCCAGCCGCTTGACCCTTCAGGTGCACGATGAGTTGGTCCTGGAAGTGCCGGAGGAGGAAGTGAAAACCGTGGCCCCCCTTGTCCGCTCGGTCATGGAAGGGGCCTATGAGTTGCGGGCTCCCCTCAAGGCGGACATCAAGGTGGGGAAGAACTGGGAGGAGATGGAGGAGTATCATTAGATGAAAAGGGAGATAGCCCAACTCTTAAAGGATGCGATTCTGAAGGCTCAAGGGGCTGGGGATCTTCCACCCTTTGAGTTGCCCCTGCTCATCGTGGAGAGACCTCAGCGGGAGGAGCATGGGGATTATGCCACCAACCTGGCTTTGCAGGTGGCCGGTCGAGTGGGCAAGCCTCCCCGCCAGGTGGCTGATATTATCCTAAAGCACCTTTCCCTTGCTGATTTTATCGGCCGGGTGGAGGTGGCCGGGCCCGGTTTCATAAATTTCACCCTGGACGACGGCTGGCTGGCTCGACAGGTGGAGACGATATTGGCCCAGGGCCCTTCCTATGGCCGCTTGGATCTGGGGCGGGGGAAGAGGGTCCAGGTGGAGTATGGCAGCGCCAACCCCACGGGGCCGCTTCATGTCGGTTTCGCCCGCAATGTGGTTTTGGGGGACAGCATAGCCAACCTTCTGTATAGAGCGGGGTACGAGGTGCAGCGGGAATATTACGTTAACGATACGGGCAGTCAGATGCGCCTCTTCAACGAGACCTTATACGCCCGCTACGCCCAGGCGCTGGGGCGAGAAGAGGAGATACCAGAGGGTGGCTATCGAGGCCGATATATGTTGGAGTGGGGGCGAGAGATAGCCGAGACTGACGACACGAGATACCTACAGATGCCACGCGAGGAGGCGCTTGCGGCCATCGGCGAGGTGGGGCTATCTAAGGTCTTAGAGGGTGTTAAGAAGGACCTGGAACTTCTAGGGATCCGGTACGATAACTGGTTCTCAGAGCGGAGCCTATACGACGATGGCTACTTTGCGGAGGTTATGGAGATCCTACGCCAAGGAGGCCACATCTTTGAGGAAGAGGGGGCTATCTGGTTTGCGGCTGCCGCCCTGGGGGGCGACAAGGACGAGGTGGTCGTCCGCTCCACGGGGGAGCCCGGCTATTTCGCTTCGGATATAGCCTATCATTATAACAAATTCGTAAAACGGGGCTTCGATTGGGTGATAGATGTCTGGGGGGCCGACCACCAGGGCCATGTTCCCCGTATGAAGGCTATGATGCGGGCCTTGGGGTTGGACCCGGAGCGGTTGACGCTTCTCATCTACCAGTTGGTTACCCTGAAGAGGGGCGGGGAGGTGTTGCGGCTATCTAAGCGCACCGGGGAGTTCATCACCCTGAGGGAGGTCCTCGATGAGGTAGGCCCCGATGCGGTTCGTTTCTTCCTCCTGGCTCATGCCGCCGATAGCCAGATGGACTTCGACTTAGAGTTAGCCAAGGAAGAGTCGCAGGAGAACCCGGTCTATTATGTGCAATATGCCCACGCTAGGATTGCCAGCATCCTCCGGTACGCAGGGGACCTAGATTATAGAGACGGCGATCTCTCCCTTTTGACCCATGAGGCGGAGTTGGCTCTCCTCAGGCAGATGGTGCTTCTGCCGGAGATCGTAGAGTTAGCAGCCACCAACCTGGCCCCCCATCATCTGACCTACTACGCCCAGGATTTAGCCAGCGCCTTTCATTCCTTTTACAAGCAATGTCGAGTCGTTTCGTCTCATCCTGAGGATATGCCCTTAAACAAGGCCCGGCTCAAACTAGTAAAGGCATGCCAGATAGTCCTGGCCCAGGTCTTGGGGCTGATGGGGGTTTCGGCGCCGGAGAAGATGTAAAGGGGAGTGTTATGCGCTACCTTCGACAACCTGAACTACCTCGAATTCTTCTTATAGACTTTCCTCGCGGTGCGCGCAAGAGGCTATTGTCTATGGGGTACAATGCAACGACGGGTACCAGTGGTTTCATATCCAAAATACATTACATCCCTTCGCCACATGAGAAAGACGTTACCTTCTACGATGGATCGCGTCAAAGGGCCGAGACTGCCCAGAAGCCTTCGCCCGTCTTCAAGACTAATTTCGAAAATTACCGATTGTTTGGAAATGTCGTAGACCGAGGAGGATGGGTGATTGTCTTCGTAGGACCAGAGACTATGGAGCCGAGCCTTGTGGTTGTAAACCTTCATGGGAAGGTGGAGCTAAAAGTCCTGAAGGACTCAAAGGATTTCAGAATGACCGACTGTGTTCAACCCCCTTTCGATGTCTTCTATCAGATTTTCAAGGTTTTTCATCCGATCCTGCCATGTTGCCAGATCCTAGGCACGGTCACCTGGGCCATTGTGGAGGACGAACTTAGGCGCCCAATTAGTACACTCCTTATTAATCCCAACACGAAAGGTGGCTATCTCATTCTGCCACGTTTCCAGTCCAATCTCGATGTCGTGGAGTTGATCCTCAGCGATGTATTACCTGAAGTGAATTCCCAGCTCTTTCCACAACGACCAGGACTTGATTGGCTCAGTGATGAGTTCTACGATTCTCCCAAAGTGCGGGAAATACGAATAGGTATTCGAAAGCGAGAGGAAGAGTATCTCAGAAAGCAACGCGAAGATGAGGACCGTATTGATGCCATCGAGCTAGACCTGAAGCCTTTCATGCAAATCCTAATTGCTGACGACGAGCACTTCACCGGCGAGGATCGCCTGTCGAAATCTGTTGAGCACGTGTTTGACTTCCTTGATTTCAAGGTTACAAACGTTGATGAGGAAAACCCGTATGGTGATGGTAAGAAGCGCGAGGATCTATGGGTACGTGATAAAGATGGATATTTCGGCATCTGTGAATGCAAGGGCACTAAAAGCGGCGAATCCGAGACTTTCTATGGTGATCTCCTGAAGTATGTCCGACATGCCCACCGCAAATTGAAGGAAACCGATCTGCGGGGACTTCTGGTGGTCAATCCATTTAGAGAGCGCGATGCGAAGACCAGAGGTCCATTATATGCCGGGTCGCCTGAGATAATCGCAAGTGCCAAGGATGCGGGGGACGGAATTTTGTCAACCTTTACTCTATGGCGGATTTGCATGGACGTTATGTCCGGTAGCCTGGATAAGAGCGAAGCTCGTGAGATTATCAAGCAACCTGGCTTAATCAAGTATGGGCCGTAGATGCTGTAACATGTGGTGCGTCGCCATTACCCCAGATGCGGCTGGGGTTCCTAATCGGGCCTACTAAATCAAACGGAGTGTCTACCTTTGAAAGTCAGTCCCTACAAACTCAGCATCTTCCAACGTTGTCCCCTCCGCTACAAGTTCCAGTATATCGACTATCTGGGGGACAAATATAAGAAGGAGTGGCCCCATTTTATCTTCGGGCGGGCCATCCATAAGGCGTTGGCCGACTTCTTCCGCGTTCCTCCCGAGGGGCGCACCTTGGAGGGGTTGAAGCACCTTCTCCGCCAACATTGGCTCCGGCAGGATCGACGGGCCTTCAAGTCGACGGAGGAGGAGAGGATGTGGGGGGAGAAGGCCCTGGAGGTCTTAGAGATCTACTACCACTCGGAAGATATGAGCGTTCGGCCAGAGGTGATCGAGGAGCGGTTAGAAGTGCCCATGGCCGATTTCATACTCATCGGCCGCATCGATCGGGTGGATCGCCTCCCCGAAGGGGGGTATGAACTCATCGACTACAAGACTGGGACTTATCTCCCCTCCCAGGAGGAGTTCGACCAGGACCTCCAGATGAGCATCTACGGCCTAGGGCTTTACCACCAACGGGCTATCTTCGCCTCGAAACTCACCGCCCACTACCTCCAAACGGGAGAGAAGTTGACTACTACCAGATCGAAGGAAGAGATAGACGCGACGGTGGAGAAGATAAAGGAGATCATCGCCCAGATCGAAGGTACGGAGCAGTTCAAGCCTCAGGTGAACCCCTTTTGCTGCTGGTGTGACTATCTTGAGATCTGCCCGGCCAGGGAAGAGGCAGAGTTAGTGGCCGCGGGCGAGGTAGAGGATTTGCCGTTCTAGGGCTGGGCCCTTTCACGGATGAAGCCCTTCCTTTGTAAGGTGGAAGGGCTTCGTCTTGGTTACAATTTGTGCCAGAGGCCCTGGCTATTCGAGACCCTCCCCTTCTTCTACTACTGCCCAGATAGGGGTGTAGCCCTCTTGACGCCAAGGAGGACTAGCATGATAGTCATTAAGTATACCCAAGCCGTTCAGGTTGGTGGCATGAAGGGGGACGGTCACGAAGACTTCTGGGCAGAGGTAATATTCACCGCCACCGGTCGTTTCGAAGCCGGCCTGGTTGTGATCCCAAGCCTCGCCACTGACCGGCAGGATGGGGCAGACCTCGGCCTGTGTAAACGGTGGGGGACCGTCTGCGTACGCGGGTGTGGCCAGGGCCAAAAGTGCACCCAGCGTTATCCCTATCAGAATAGCCTTCTTCATTTTAACCCTCCTTTATTGTGAGTTGTTCTTGGACAGACTTCTTACCCAAGTAATACCGAATTAGGGGGCAAAAAGATACGCCCTCCCTTGCGGGCCATTTTGTCAGCGGCGGGATATGATGTTATAATAAAGTAGAGCGGATGGTTCGATATGGTAAGGTGGGCGGATAGCTCAGCGGGGAGAGCGCTTCCCTTACAAGGAAGAGGTCACAGGTTCGAGCCCTGTTCCGCCCATATTTTAGCGTCGCAACTTATCGCGACGTTAAAATAACCCGGGGGCTTTCGGGTTCGGCAAAGGGGAGACCGTTTGAGAAAAGAGGAGTTGGCGGCGATAGCCTCGGAGAACGATCTAGTTCTCCTATTGGGAAAAGATGGGAAGCGGTTCATCGTGCGCCTGGCGCAAGGTGGGGAACTTCATACCCATCGAGGGCGGATCTCGCACGATGAACTCATCGGCCAGCCCTGGGGAGGGAAAGTCGTCTCTCACCTGCGATATCCCTTTTGGCTGCTTGAACCCTCTATCCATGACCTGATCATGGATGCCAGGCGACGCACCCAGATCGTTTACCCCAAGGAATCGGGCTACATCCTCCTCAAGATGAACATACGCTCCGGCTCCCGAGTGATAGAGGCGGGCACCGGCAGTGGCGTTCTCACCATCGCCTTGGCCCAGGCGGTGGCCCCGGAGGGGCGGGTCTACTCCTATGAAGAACGGGAGGATATGCTCGCTTTGGCGGAGCGGAACCTAACTCGGGTGGGGCTCTTGGATTACGTGGAACTTAAAGAGCGGGACATCGCTGAGGGGTTCGACGAGCGCGAGGTGGATGCCCTATTCATTGATGTGAGGAGCCCCCATCACTACCTCCTCCAAGCCCGGGAGGCCCTCAAGTCCGGAGGTTTCTTTGGAGCGGTGGTGCCCACCGCCAATCAGGTCTCAAACCTATTAAGAGGGCTGGAGGAGGAAGGCTTTGTAGATATCGAAGTCTGTGAGATATTGCTCCGGCCCTATAAGACAGTGGCCGCTCGCCTTCGCCCTGTAGATAGGATGGTGGCCCATACTGGGTACCTCATCTTCGCTCGTCTGGTGGTCTAGAGGTGAGGTCTAGGCGTACGCTCACGTTCATTGAGGGCCTCTTTAGTTCTTGAATGGATGGCGGGTGATGTTCAAAGATCGAATTCCTGAGGAGGGGTGGGAATGTGGTGTGGAACAAGATCAAGGAGCTGTTGATCGGCTCCCCTTTACCTACCCGTAGACTTGCGCACGAGCGACTGAACAAGATACGAGCCCTGGCCGCATTTTCGCCAGATGCTCTCTCGTCTATCGCCTATGCTAACCAAGAAATCTATCTCGGATTGCTTGTCGCCGGGAGTGTGGGGTTATCCCTATCCTTCCCCATTGGATTGACCATCGCCGGGCTTTTGATCCTCGTGGCCCTCTCCTACTTTCAGACCGTCCACGCTTATCCTACTGGTGGCGGTTCGTATACTGTCTCCCGCGAGAACCTAGGCACATTGCTGGGGCTGGTCGCGGCGGCTGCGCTGCTCATTGACTACATCCTAGTCGCCGCGGTGAGCCTGACCGCAGGGGTGGCAGCGATCGCCTCAGCATTCCCTATCTTGTGGCCCTATCGCGTGACTCTGTCCCTCCTGCTCCTATTCATCATCACCCTGGCTAACCTGCGGGGTTTGCGCGAAAGTGGCACCTTGATGTCCATCCCCGTCTATCTGTTCCTGTTTACCTACCTGCCCATGCTGGCCTATGGCGTGGTACGCCTCCTGATAGAGGGGCCGGGGTCATTGGCCGCGGCCGCCCCACGGGCCACTGAGCCTCTGACCGCGTTCCTGGTGTTACACACCTTTTCGTCCGGCTGCACGGCGCTGACCGGGATCGAGGCCATCAGCAACGGAGTGGCCTACTTCAAACCCCCTGAGGGGAAGAACGCAGGACGGACCCTAATCGTCCTGGCTGTGTTATTGGGCCTGCTTTTCGTAGGCAGCATCGGACTGACGCACTATTTGGCCGTGGTCGCGGGACCAGAGGAGACGATCCTCTCCGCGCTGGCACGCCGTTTGCTGGGCAGCGGGCCGACTTATCTGCTAATCCAGGCCAGCATGTTGCTCATTCTGGCCGTGGCGGCCAACACCAGTTTCGCCGACTTCCCCCGCGTCGCCGCGATCCTAGCCGATGACGGCTTCCTGCCGCGTCAATTGTACAACCGGGGGGACCGATTGGTGTATAACAACGGCATCCTGCTTTTGGCGTTAGCGAGTGGGGCGCTGATCGTCATCTTTGGCGGTGATACGCACGCCCTGATCCCCCTCTTTGCCATAGGCGCATTTCTGGCCTTCACCCTCTCGCAGGCCGGGATGGTGGTCCATTGGTGGCGTGAGCGTGGCCGCTGGTGGTCTCTGAAGGCCATCTTCAATGGCGTTGGGGCCATGGCCACGGCGACAACCTTCATCGTCATCAGCGTCAGCAAGTTCGCTGGGGGAGCCTGGATCTCCCTTCTATTGCTCCCGACGCTGGTGGTTGGCTTTCTCAAGATCCGCGCCCACTACCGAGATGTTTCTAAGCAGTTGTCGTTGCGCGGGCTGCCCCCCTCCCTTAGACCTTATCCTTCCCCGCGGGTGGTCGTCCCTATCTCAGGTGTCCATCGTGGAGTCATTGACGCCGTTGCCTATGCCCGGTCCATCTCGAAGGATGTGACGGCGGTCTACGTTGAGATCGAACCTGGCGCAGGGGAGCGCATCCGCGAGGAGTGGGAGCAGTGGTGGCCCGATGTGGCGTTAGCGGTCGTGTCCTCGCCTTATCGCTCTATCATTGGGCCGCTCTTGGACTTTCTCGACGAGACCGACCGCCAGCACAACGACGGCCAGCACGCCACGGTGATCTTGCCCGAGTTCGTCCCGGCCAAATGGTGGCACAACCTGCTCCATAACCAGTCAGCCTTGCTGATTAGAATCGCGCTTCTCTATCGTCGTCGGCGCCTCGGCTTCCAGCAGGCTATCATCGATATCCCCTACCATCTGCAACGCTAACCCTGTAGCGGGAATAGCCATTCCAGATGTTCTCCAGGGGGTGTTGGCTAAGGCTGAAGAACACGACCTGTGGTCTTGGGTGCTACGCGCGAAGGCTCTTGCAACAACTTCTAATGAGCAACGTTCCGGAAACGATAGCCAGACGGTGCTTGAAGATGGTCATCGCTGTGAAACGCCACGTTTTGGCCTATAAAGTCATAGTTGTGTCGCTTCTGAGAGAGACGGTAGGGCCCATGAGGTAGTCGTCTGGAAGCCAGAGTTTCTCAGCCGATGCTTATATGGCCGATAATAGGATAGAGACGGCTCAGCCGTCCCTATCTGTCTCATCCTAGTCAGCGAAATGTTCACTGGGGCTTGAGCCTATGCCTCCGGCCCTTTCTTCTTGAGTTCCTCTTCCCTCAGGTAACGGCGAAGGACCTTGCCTACCATCGTTTTGGGGAGTTCGGTTCGGAACTCCACGGCGGTGGGTATCTTGAACTTGGCCAATTTGTCCCGGCAAAAGTCGATGATCTCCTGCTCGGTAGCCGTTTCCCCTGGCTTGAGGACGATCCAGGCTTTGCATGTCTCGCCTCGATAGAGGTCGGGGATGCCAGCCACGGCTGCCTCTTGCACTTTAGGGTGCTCGAAGAGGACCTCCTCCACCTCCCGCGGATAGACATTGTAGCCGGAGCAGAGGATCATATCTTTCTTGCGGTCGACGATGTAGAAGTAGCCATCTTCGTCCATCCTGGCGATGTCGCCGGTGAGGAGCCAACCCCCTTCGCGCATCACCAGGGAGGTCTCTTCGGGCATCTTCCAGTACCCTTCCATGACGATGGGGCCTCTGAGGGCTAGTTCTCCTATATCTCCCACGGGGAGATCTTTCGTGCCCGTGTCCAGGTCGACGATCTTGGCCTCGATATCGGGGAGGGGCAGGCCGATGCTTCCGGGCACAACCCGGCCATAGACCGGGTTGCAGTGGCTTGCCGTGGGGGCCTCGCTCAACCCGTATCCCTCCACCAACTTACCACCAGTGAGTTCCTCGAACCTCCTCTTCACCTCTAACGGCAGGGGCGCTGAGCCAGAGATGCAGGCCTTGATAGATTTCACATCGTACTTCATGATGTCGGGGTGGTTGCAGAGGGCCAGATACATAGTAGGCACGCCCATGTAGAGGGTAACCTTGTATTTATCGATGGCCTTGAGGATTTCGTCTATATCCCGAGGGTTTGGGATCATTATCATAGAGGCGCCCATAGCCACGGCGCTGCACATAGTGGCCACCAGGCCGTAGACATGAAAGAGGGGTATGGCCGCCAGGTGGACCTCTTTGCCCTCTTGCATATCGGGCAGGAAAGCGCCGATCTCCAGAGCGTTGGCCACGAGGTTGCGGTGCAGCCCTATCGCCGCCTTGGGGACTCCGGTGGTGCCCCCTGTATATTGGAAGATGGCTCGGTCTTCGGGGCCGACCTCGACCTTAGGCCGCTGCTCCGGAGTGTAGCGGGCTAAGAGGTCCTGGAACCAAAGGTCGCCCTCTTCCAGGGTAACACGGTGTCCATCTTTCGCCTCTTTGAAGAGGGTGAATAGGGTCTTGATAAGGGGGGAGAAATACTCTTTGATGTTAGTGACGATAATGTTTTTGAGTTTGGTCTGGGCGCGCACCGCTTTTACTACGGGATACATCTTGCTCAGGACGATGATCGTCTCCGCTCCAGAATCATTGAGTTGATGGGCCACCTCTCGGGGCGAGTAGAGGGGGTTGACGGCTACGGAGACGCCCCCCGCCTTGAGGATAGCGTAGAAGCCTATCACATATTGGGGGCAGTTGGGGAGGTAGAGGGCCACTCGGTCGCCCTTCCTGACGCCTAGGCCGTAGAGGGCGGCGGCCAGGCGATCGGTGAGTTCGTTCAATTCTTTGTAGGTCAATTTCCCGCCCTGGATCACCGTGGCCACATTGTCAGGATACTTCCGCGCCGATTCCTCAAGAAAATGGTGGAGTGGTACCTCAGGGTAGTCGATGGTGTGGGGGACGCCAGGGTCGTAATTCTTCAACCAAGGTTTTTCCATTTATGCCTCCTTGCAAATATTACTGGGAACGAGTGCTCCCACCGACAATGACCTTTCGCATTATAGATAATAATCACCGCTCCGTCAATAGGCTTGACATGGCGGAGGTTCGAGGTTAGAATGGCCATTAGGGAGCGTATTTATTTGGAGGAAAGAATGGCAGAGCGTCACTCTTTTGTTCGCCTGGCCGAGGAGACGATTAGAAGGTATATCCAGGAGGGGCTGGTTATCTCCCCTCCTAAAGAATTGACACCGGAGATGGAAAAGCGGGCTGGGGTCTTCGTTTCCCTGAAGAAGAGGGGGCAACTTCGGGGCTGCATAGGGACGATAGAGCCCCAGGAGGAGAATGTGGCCGAGGAGATAATCCGCAACGCCATAGCCGCAGCCACTCGGGACCCAAGGTTCCCTCCTGTGAGGGCGGAGGAACTAGACGACCTCGATATCTCCGTGGATGTCCTCACGACCCCTGAACCCGTGGAGGGGATGGAGGAGTTGGACCCCAAGCGGTACGGCGTCATCGTGGAGTGCGGCTGGAGGCGGGGGCTTCTCCTCCCCGATTTAGAGGGGGTCGATACGGCGGAGTACCAGATAGAGATCTGCCGGCAGAAGGCGGGCATCGGCCCCCGCGAGCCGGTGCAACTCTACCGCTTCGAGGTGATAAGGTATAAATAACCCTGCCTTTTTAGAGCAGCCAACCTGAGCCGGCGGCCTAGATTAGCCGCCGCCTTTTTCTTTTCTGGTGATTGAGAGATAAGAAAAGGCTTGCTTTCGCAGACCTCACCGCCCATCCTACCGCTGGCTCCGCGATTTCTCTTCTTGTCATTCAAGCTGCCAGTACAAGCAAGGAGTCCAAAGCCGAGATTCGCTATCACACATATCACCGTAGCTCACAACGAGATCCTCCAGTGCCCAGTCATCTGGAAGTGCGGGGGCGACATATAGCCAACCCTCGCAACTCTCGCCTGGTTGCATCTTCGCATACGGCCCGCAGTTGAATGGCGGTTGGTGGGGATCACCTTCATAGGGCTCTTGGCCTAGTATGGAAACTTCCCGACCCTTGTGCCACATACCGAAAAGCAAAGGCATCGGTGTGAAAGCGGGCTTGGGACCCGTGTTCTCGGCACGGGCATAGAGCCAAAGCCAATGGTGTCCCGCCTCGGCAGGGATATTAATCCCAAGTACATCAATGCGAGTGTCAGTGAGTTCATATTTGACTAATGTGACTGTCATACCCTCGTAGATCCCAGATTCTCCTAACCGGAGTTGAGCGGTTGCGACGGCTTGAGGGGTGGGCTCCTCGAGCCTCTCCGCTCCACCACACTGCCAAGCACTAACTCCCAAGAGCAACAAGACAAGGCTGGCTGCTAAGAAGGCTTTCTGTTTTCTCATTTCTCACCTCCTTCCCACCACTCCCTGAGCCTCCTGGCCAGCCTTGAAACTACGGAGTCCAAGTCCTCAATCATGGCTAGTAATGGATTATGGCGTCTCCAATGGCAATGTAAACACAGAACAATCAGGTTATCCAGCTCGCTGGTGCCCCCATGCCATGGTGAGATGATATGGTGTGTTTCTAATGGTACGTTTTTTGCGCCACACTCTTGACACTTATAACCCCGCTGTCTCTTCACAATAGCTGAGACTTGCTTCCAAGGTTTATCAGACCAGCCAGGGTATATCTGCCATGAACCACACTTCCGACAGTGCTTGGCTCTCTTATTACGATCATTGGGTGCCACACCATCCCAAATGTGGTTGCAACTAAGACATTGCCATTTGACCGTTTTCTTCGGCTTCTTTTCAAAGAGAGTAATTCGTTGCCAACTCATTTACTTACTGCGGTTAACCGGTTGGCTTCCTTCCCAGGACTCCCTGAACCGCCTGGTTGGTTGTATTGTCACTCCTTCTGATATTCGTGGCGGTTGGAGGCCCCGGCCTCGCCTCTGAGGATTTCGATGGCGTGAGGTAGGGCGGGGAGGATAACTTCTAGGCCCTCCCGTACAGCCTTGGGGCTGCCCGGCAGGTTGACGATAAGGCTCTTGCCCCTGATGCCGGCTACGGCGCGGGAGAGCATGGCGTGGGGGGTGCTCTTCAAACCTTGACTACGCATGGCTTCTGTTAAGCCAGGGGCTTCCCGCTCGATGACCGCCTGGGTGGCCTCCGGGGTCACATCGCGAGGGGAGAAGCCGGTGCCCCCGGTGGTGAGGATGAGGTTCACTTTCGAGACATCGGCCCACTCCACAAGGATCGTCTCAATCAACTCCCGCTCGTCAGGCACGATCTCGTATTCGGCCACCTCGGCCCCAAGTCGCTCGGTGACTATCTCTTTGATAGTCTCCCCGCTCACATCTTGCCTTAGCCCCTGGGCTCCCAGGTCGCTTATAGTCAAAATACCCACTCGGATGGTCACCTATTCACCCTCGCTCTTTGCTTTCTCTACGCCCTTATCTTCTAGAGCGTTTTCAAGCACCTCGTCCACGGTCTCCACCAGGGCGAAATCGATACCCTCTTTGATCTCTGGAGGCAACTCCGCTAGATCGGCTTCGTTGCGGCGGGGGAGGATAACCGTATTTAGCCCGGCTCGGCTGGCAGCCAGGACTTTCTGTTTTATCCCCCCTACGGGGAGGACCCGTCCGCGGAGGGTTATCTCCCCGGTCATAGTAACGTTGGATTTCACCGGCCGGTTGGTGAGGAGGGAGACGAGGGCCGTGGCTGTGGTAACCCCGGCTGAGGGGCCGTCCTTGGGGATGGCTCCGGCTGGGAAGTGGATGTGGATATCGTTCTGGGAGAAGACCTTCTCATCGATCCCCAGTTCCTTGGCCTTGCTCCGCACGTAGGAGAGAGCCGCCTGGGCGGACTCCTTCATCACCTCCCCGAGTTTGCCGGTTAAGATGAGGTTGCCTTTCCCCTTCATCTTGGTGGCCTCGATGAACATGATGTCGCCCCCGGTGGGGGTCCAGGCTATCCCCGTGGCCACGCCAGGTATCCCCGTCCGTTCCGCGGGCTCGTTGTAGAACTTCGGCTTCCCCAAAAACTCTGGGATCTTCTCCTCGGTAACTACTATCTTCCCTTCCTCGCCGCTGGCTATTTTGGTGGCTACCTTGCGACATATAGTTCCGATCTCTCGTTCCAGGTTGCGCAGCCCCGCCTCGCGAGTGTAGTCGCGAATGATGGTATGAAGCGCTTCCTCTTGAAAGTATATCTCCTCTTCCTGGAGGGAGTTCTCTTGCATCTGGCGAGGGATGAGGTATTGCACGGCGATCTTGACCTTCTCCTCCTCGGTGTAGCCGTCTAAATGAAGGGTCTCCATGCGATCCAGGAGGGGAGGGGGGATCGTATCCAGGATGTTGCCCGTGGTGATGAACATCACCTTGGAGAGGTCGAAATCCACATCTAGATAGTGGTCTCGGAAGGTGTAGTTCTGCTCTGGGTCAAGGACTTCCAAGAGCGCCGAGGCTGGGTCTCCTCGGAAATCCATCCCTATCTTGTCCACCTCGTCGAGCATGAAGACGGGGTTCTTCGACTCCGCCCTCCTGATAGATTGTATGATCCGCCCAGGGAGGGCTCCGACGTAAGTACGGCGATGGCCCCGGATCTCCGCCTCATCTCGCATCCCTCCCAGGGACATGCGCACGAACTTCCTTCCCAAGGCACGAGCGATCGACCTGCCTAGGGAGGTTTTCCCCGTCCCCGGTGGCCCTACGAAGTTGAGGATCGCTCCCTTGAAGGCTTCTTTCTCCCCCTCCTTGGCCCTCTCTAGATGGAGTTTGCGAACCGCCAGATATTGTAGGATTCTTTCCTTTATCTCATCAAGGTCGTAATGGTCCTCGTCCAAGATCTGGCGGGCACGCCCGATATCCAGATTGTCCTCTGTGCTCTTATTCCAAGGCAGGCTGGTAAGCCAATCGAGGTAGGTCTTGATAACCGAATACTCCGCCGCCACGGGGGGCATAGTAGAGAGCCTATCCAGTTCCCTCGTGGCCTCTTTTTTCGCCTCCTCGCTCATCCCCGCGGCCTCGATCTTCTCCCGGAGTTCGTTCACCTCCTTGGTCTGCTCATCGACCTCGCCCAGTTCCTTCTGGATAGCCTTCAATTGCTGGCGCAAGAAATATTCCCGCTGCGTCTTCTCCATCTCCTCCTGGGCCTCGGTTTGGATCTTCTTTCCCAGTTCCAAGACCTCCAGTTCGCGGCTCAAAAAGGAGTTCAATGTCCGCAGTTTTTCGACCACCTCGTCGATCTCAAGGATCTGTTGGGCGGCCTCCGTCTCCATCCGCACACCGTTGGCCACCAGATAGACCAGTTGTCGAGGGGCGTCAGCGTTGAGGATGGCCACAGTCAGTTCGTCAGGGAGATAGGAGACGAGGGAGACGAGGCGGCGGAAGAATTCCAAAGTATTGCGGGATAGCGCCTCCACCTCTAGCGATTCCTCTTCTCTATCGGGGGCCGCCTCCACCCGAGCCTTGAGATAAGGCTCGGTCTGGGTGAACTCCTCGATCCTGATCCGCTCTATGCCTTGGACGATGAGCCCCACTCCCCCTGTGGGGGTCTTGATGAGGCGGTGGATCATCGCCGCTGTGCCTACGGTATAGAGATCTTCCGGCAGGGCTTTATCGGGCTTCTCCACCTTCATGGTCACCAGGCCGATGATGCGGTCGCTAAGAGCCGCTTGATCCACCAACTGGATCGACTCCGGCCGCTCCACGCTAAGGGGGGTCCAGGTTAAGGGGTATACCACCGTCTTCCGCAAGGCCAAGATGGGTAACTCAGCGGGGATAGCGGGCAGTTCCCTATCTTGATCCGGAGATGGTATCTTCAGCGTGGGGGCGGTTACCCTTGAAGAAATAGTCGGTCTCTTCTCCCTTTCGCCCTTTTCCGACACCATCAACCCTCCTCCACCTCTGCGGTGATGGGCACCTTATGCTCCCTTCTCTTCTTCGGCAGGAGGATGACCAGGAAACCATCCTCATAGGTAGCCTCTATCCCCTCCTCGTTCACCGGCCAGGGTATGAGCACATCGGTTCGGAAGTCACCGTAGCGGATCTCCATTTGCTGGTAAGCCAGTTTCTCCGCTGGATCGCGTCGCCGCCCCACCACGGTTAGAACTCGATTGGCGAAAGAGATCTCCAAGTCGCTTGTCTTTACGCCGGCGATCTCCACTCGAACTACGGCATGAGCGCCCGTCTCATAAACGTCGGTGGGAGGTCGGAACCCCTTGTATTTTTGCATAGCGTTCCACTGCTCTGGAGAGACGATCTCCCGGATCATGCGGTTGATCTCGGAATGCATCCGTTCGATCTCATCGATGACCCACTTTTCCGTCTCATGCATCCCCAGGCTCCTCCTTCAGGCCGAAAGGCCGAACCATCGCCCTTAACTTATTTTACCATAACTAGATGGTATTCTCAAGAGAGCGAAAAAGAGATCGTGTATGTCTCGGCTGGTCAAACAATACCCAGGAATACAGATCAGGGCTAGGTGAGGTACTCTCTTGTCCCCGAAAATCCCAATTATTTAATACGCTACTGAAGGCATATGTAAATACGAGGGCGGTTTCTGGGAAAGTTCCTTGGTGGGGGGAGACCAGCGATGATGTAGCGAAGGTATTCAACGTGCTCCTTAGATGGCCGATGCGCAACTCCATCTAAGCCAAGGGGCCGAGCCTTTCCACTAGGTAGGAGAGGGTGAGGGCCAAAGTGTTCATAGTGGCATGGAGGAGGAGGCAGGGCAGAAGGGAGTTTGAGAGCCGATAGAGTAAGGCGAGAAAGCAGCCCAGGAAGAAGAGGGGCACAAAGGCGGTGGGGGTGAGGTGGAAGAGGGCGAAAAGAAGGGCGGTTATTACCATGGCTCTCAAGGGCCCCTGGTGTTCTCTAAGGTTGGCGAAGAGGAAGCCACGAAAGAAAGTCTCCTCAGCCAGGGGGGCGATCAGGCTTCCGGCAACCAGGGCCAGGATAAGCCCCTGTACTCCCTCGCCGAAGATAGGCAGGACCTCGGGTTGGGTCTCTAAGCCGAAGGGGGCGAGGAGGAGGGACCAGAGGAGGTTAATGACCAGGGAGAGGAAGAGCAATCCACCGGTCAAGAGCAGATATCCAGGGTGGAAGCCGTGAAAACCGAGGCTAGACCAACTCCCACGGCGGCCTCTTACGATTATCAACCAAGGGGGAAGGAGAAGCGCGGCCTCAAAAGCGGAGACGAGAAGGGCGATGCTCAGCGGGGGAAGTTGCAAGAAGGTGGTAGTCAGACCGACCAGGAGCAGGAGCCCACCCATCAGGAGGGCGATGAATAAGAGGCTCCATAGGATTTCCCGCCGGCTGGCCAATTAGATCTCCTTGCCCAGTTCTAGGAGTTGGCGGGCGATGACCAGCCTTTGGATCTCTGAGGTCCCCTCGCCGATGGTGGTGAGGCGGTTATCGCGATAGAACCGCTCCACTGGGTACTCTCGGCTGTAGCCGTAGCCGCCGTGGATCTGGATGGCGTTGAAGCAGGCCCGCTCGGCGGCCTCTGAGGCGAAGAGTTTGGCCATAGCCGCCTCTTTGGTGAACCGCTTACTCTTATCCTCTAGGTAAGCGGCCTGGTAGAGGAGGAGGCGGGCGGCCTCCAGTTCCGTGGCCCCATCGGCGATCATCCATTGGATGGCCTGGAAGTCGGCGATGGGGCGGCCGAACTGATGTCGCTCTTTGGCGTAGGCGATGGAGGCCTCTAGGGCCGCCCTCCCTAACCCCAGGGCCATGGCCCCGATGCTGATCCGCCCTCCGTCTAGAATAGTGAGGATCTGCTTGAACCCTTCGCCTCTCTTCCCCAGGAGGTTCTCCTGGGGCACTCGACAATCCTCGAAGAGTAGTTCGGAGGTGATGGAGGCTTTGAGCCCCATCTTCTCTTCGTCTTTAGTGGGAATGAAACCGGGGGTGCCTTTTTCCACGATAAAAGATGAGATGCCCCGTTTCCCCTTCTCGGGGTCGGTCTTGGCGGTGATGACGAGCACATCGGCGATGGAGCCGTTGGTGATGAACCGCTTGCTGCCGTTGATCACCCATTCATCCCCATCTAGGACGGCGGTGCTTTTGGTGGCCCCGGCGTCGGAGCCGGCCTCCGGTTCGGTGAGGCCCAGGGCTCCCAGCCACTCCCCCCTAGCCAGGGGGACGAGGTAATTTCTCTTCTGCTCCTCGTTCCCGAAGAGGTAGATGGGGGAACTGCAAAGGGATATATGAGCAGCGTAGATGATGCCCAGGGAGCCGGAGGTGCGGGAGATCTCCTCCACGGCGATGGCGTAGGAGAGGTTGTCCCCTCCGGCACCGCCGTATTCTTGGGGCCAGGGGAGGCCCATGAGGCCGAGTTCGGCCATCTTCTTTACGATCTCATAGGGGAACCTCTCCGACTCATCTATCTCCGCGGCGATGGGGGCGATCTCGTTCTCGGCGAGATCGCGCACCATATCGCGGATCATCTTTTGCTCTTCGCTGAGTTCAAAGTCCACGATGACTCTCTCCTTAGTGTGTCTCTATCCAACCTCTTTTTCATGAACACGTCAAAGCCCCAAGGCCTCTCGATCTTGTCAGCCAAGTTATATCCTAATTTTTTGTAAAAGTTGACTGCCCAATGGGCTTTCCCTATAGTGAGGAGTCTCAGTCTCCTGAGGCCCATTTCTCTCCCTTTGCGTTCCAGATGGGTTACTAAGGCTGTTCCGATTCCTCTCCGTTGATGTTCTGGAAGTATGTAGACCCAGTGAATCCTTCCAGTTTCCTCGCTTTCAATTTGTAAAGCCGCGACGCCCACAATCCTACCCTCACTTTTATAGATGTAAAACGTCATCCTCTCAAGATTCTCCAAGAGATCTTCTAGAGATAGAACGGGCTCCCTGAAATGTTCTTTTGGAATTATGTTCTTGTAAGCCTCTCGATTGCTCGTGTTGATTACCGACAAAATCTCTTCAGCATCATTAAGGCACGCTTTCTCAATCATATTATTTCGTTTCGCTTCGCCTCTCTCCATAATTGTTCTCTCTTGAAATTGCGCCTAATGTGTCATACGTGAACTCTTCTTCGCCTAATATGAAGATCCTTGGCCTATTGCGAAACTACAGTGACCCAACCCTCACACCGCCCTTTTGATTGTATCCCGCCCAACCGCTATCTACAAGTAGGCCAAGGTTCTGCAAGTTTGCGAAGTGCCGAAATAGTTGGCCTACTCACCTGAAAGTGAATACTCTAGCGCGCTTTGGGCGTGAACCTTTAACGTATCGAAGAAAGGGATGCCCAGTTCGTCATGGGGAAGGATTAGCGATAATTCGGTGCAACCTAGGATCAACCCCTCTATCGACTCCCTTTCTTTCATCTTCCCGACTATTTCTAAGAGTCCCTTGCGGCTCTCGTCTATTACTTTGCCCAATACTAGTTCATTGAAGATTATCTCATTGATATAAGCCTTTTCTTCCTCCTCTGGAACTATGACCGAGATGTTGCGTCTGCTAAATACCTTCTGGAAGAAGTCCGCTTGCATGGTGAACCTCGTGCCAAATAGGCCCACTCTGTCGAGGCCCTGGTTGGCAACCGTATCACAGGTCGCTTTGACAATGCTTAGAAGAGGGATGGGGGATTTGGTTTTTATCCGGTCGAAGAAGATGTGGGGGGTGTTGGAGGCTATGAGGGCAAAATCGGCTCCTGCGCGGTGCAAGGATTGTATCCCGCCCGAGAGTTTTGCGACATATTCCCTATGGAGGCCCGATTCTTGCAGGTCATGACACTCTTTGAAGTTCAGGCTATAGATGATGATCTCTGGGTAGTTTCCGCCCAGACCCTTCTCTCGGCAGAGGTCGATGATGAGGCGATAATATTTCAAGGTCGATTCAGGCCCTAATCCTCCGAGAATACCTATCCTTTTCATTGGTCCTCCATTTAAGGTCTTGCGTCTTTGCCAGGTGCCGAAGGGGCTTGGGTGGACAACCGATGGTAGCGAAACCAGAGAAGCAAAGTTAGATAAGAGGCAAAAATCGTGGTTAATAGTTGCAAGAATGGGGATATGAGTATCATGAGAACCTGCCAGCCAATGAAACTAATTTTCGGGTCGTAAAGGATCAATGGAATCCCGAAGTTCTCGAAATCGGCATGGGGATCAAAAAGCATCGTAATGGTTGGTCCCCAGATAAGGGCCATCACCACGGAAGTGAAAATCGTGGTGATAACCGCATAGATGGTCCCTTTCTCCAAGATATCTTTCACGCTTTCTGCGCCCATAGCCAACCTTCTTGTTATATACCATCCGACGGGAAATCCTAATAATATAGAGAAGAAGGGGACGCCCATTCCCACTCCAATGCATACCAAATCAACGAGGATGAAAATCACAAGAACCACTTTCAAGTTCAATTTGAAAATCCTAGCCAAAAGTCGCCTCCCTAATTGATATATGGGGAGTTGAGTCTCTGTGGAGTGTTAACCACAGGCAGGCTGTTATGAGACCTAACGTTCCTTTTGTATTGTGGATATTCATTTACCACCGGCAAAGAAAGTCTGAGCTATCAATCCAGCGATGGGCGGAAAGATAAATGTACTCGCCAGGCGAATGAGGGTAAATTTCCAACCCAATATCCCTACCTCCATCGGCAACCGGCTAACCGCCCATAACGACCAGCCGGTTAGAAAGGCAACCATAGTCCCTACACCGGCGCCGGAGCGCAAGAGTCCTGCCGCGAGGGGTAAACTGACATAAGGCCCTCCAGGGGCTAACCCGCCGGCCACTGAGCCAATTAGCACCCCTCGCATGCCGGATTCCGCTCCCACCCACTTTGATAATAGTTCTCGAGGGAGAAGAACCTGAACCATACCAGCTACGATAAACGAAAAGACCAATATGGGTAGGATTTCAACCGTCATGTTCAAGGCCGATTTAATACCGCTAATGTGTTGTCCTTCTCCTCTATAGTACCCGACGAAAAGAAGGATAGCGGCCAGTACCCCCATTACAATTGTAGGAATTAACATCCCTGAATTCCTCCTCTTTTTGTCCATAAGGTTCTCCCATTCGCTCTGGACATAGTTATGGGCCGCAAAGACGCTTCAGATGAGATTGCATCCCCTAACCTTTTGGTGGTGTAGTTAATTCTGTCGCTGTCTGAATTCCGGAGGCCACTTCCGAAATGATGCCCATTCTTGCATATATGGGACGGATGGTTTCTCTCAATGATGAAAGTTTGCGAGAGAAGATGAGCGAGCCTAAGATACAGGAGAGTCCGCCCACAATTAAAGTATTTGGAGCGCCGATCTTAGTTGCCAAGCCACCCGCCAGTAGACTGCCGAAGGGCGCCGTACCCATGAATGACATCGTATAAAAGCTCATAACACGACCCCGTTTATCTTCATCCACAATGGTCTGCAAAACGGTGTTGCTCGATGCCATTTGCACCATCATTCCGAAACCAGTCAACGACATCAAGGCTAAAGAAAGCCAAAGGAAACGAGAGAAAGAAAAAGCGATTAGTCCGATACCAAAGATGCTTGCGGCCAGCGGGATGGCTCTTTCCAGCCCGAGAACGCCCTTCTTAGAGGCAAGATAGATAGCGCCCACTAAGGCACCTATGCCCGAGGCTCCCATGAGGAAACCGAGGGCATGAGGCCCCCCACGAAGAACCTCTTCGGCAAAAATGGGCATAAGTACTGTATAAGGCATCCCCACTAAACTGACTAACCCAAGAAGGAGTAGAATAGAGCTGATGGGTGCAAAACCAAAGGCGTAAGAAAAGCCTTCTTTCAGCCCTTGCCAAACGTTAATCTTTTGAGTTTCCGTTTTTCTTGGAGTAATTCTCATAGCCAACAAGGCGGCAATAACGGCGATATAACTTATGCCGTTAAGGAGAAAACAAATTCCTTCGCCTGTGGCAGCAATCAGTATGCCTGCTATGGAGGGACCGAGCAACCGGGCACCGTTAAACATTGAGGAATTTAGGGCTATGGCATTTCCTAGATCCTCCCTTTTTTCGACCATCTCTACTACAAACGAATGACGTGTCGGCATGTCGAAAGCATTAACCAAACCAAGGAATATACTTAAAGATATGAGGTGCCAAACCTCGATGATGCCTGTCAGAAGGAGGAACGCCAAGATCAAAGCCTGTATCATAGCCAGAACTTGAGTGACAACCAGAATGCGATGACGGCTCCATCTGTCACTGAGCGTCCCGGCAAAGGGGGCTAGTAGAAAGGTGGGGATTTGGCCGGCGAATCCAACAACGCCCAGTAAAAAGGCCGAGTTGGTCAGGCGATAGACCAACCAGCTCATGGCGATGCGTTGTATCCAAGTGCCGATCAGAGAGATGCTTTGTCCGCCGAAAAAAAGGCGGTAATTTCTATATTGGAATGCGCGAAAGATAAGTTTAAGGCCCGTTGCTTCGTCAGGACGATATTCATCGGATTTCATTCTTATCCACACTATTGCGTATTTTGTGGCAATTTGATCCAACTATCATGGGCAAACTTTTCCTCACCTAGTAGAGGGTTGGCCCAATGCGAAACTACATGTCATCCAACCCTCATGCGCCTAACAGATGTCCCCAAAGTAGGGAGCCGCATCTGGCAGAGCCCTTGCAGCAATCAGATGCTAGGCATGCTACTATTGGTGTGGTGAACTTCTTTCATACCGCCAGGTCTCGGCGCTGGAAGGCGAAGAGGGCCACGGCCAAAAACACTGCTGTCAGCCCAATCAGCACCGCCGCGTGTCCTAGGTTAAGCCCGTTTGCCAGCGGATCGGCGCCAATATAGTAATAAAATGGTGACAACTTGCGATAGGGCTCCAACCACTTCACGGCAGTGGCCAATGAGTTAAGGAAATAGGCTGCCACACCCACCGCGCTAGCCACGCCGATGCTCAGCCCCCGGTCCCCGCGGATGCAGCCCAAGGCCAAGGCCAACGCTCCCAGAGCCAGCCCCAACAGCGCACCGCTCAAAGTGATCTCCGCCAGCCGTCCAGCCCTGATGTCCATCTGGATGGCTACCGCGCCTATGAACAACCCTGCCCAGAAAACAAACGCCAAAAGTAATGTAGCCACCACCAAGGCGGCGAACTTCTCGGCCACTACCCGCCAGCGAGGCAAGGGGGTGGATAATAAAAGATCGGCCGTGCCACGCTCCTCTTCACCGGCTATGGCACCGCTCCCAAAACCAATGGTGTAGATCAGGAAAAGCAGCGGCGCCGTGAGAAAGAAGAGGCCGCTGTTGAGGTAGCCCTCCGGAGAGGCGAAGTTGGCGAACTCGCCCACAAGAGTGTCGGCCAACGCTTTTGGCATTTCTTTCAGAATCTTGTCGTACGCCGACGCGTTCTGCTGGATGCTGGGATACAACAGGGCGATGTATAGGGCCAGCCCGATTAGGCCAACTCCCCACCACAAAAGAGCCCGCCGCTGATCTCTCAAGGTCTTCAGAAAGACGTTACGCAGCATGATCCTCACCTCCGCCGTAGTAGGCCAGGAAGATCTCCTCCAGGCTCGGCTCCTGGCTGATCACATTGACCACCTCGAACTGGGCAGCGGCCTTGATCAAAGCGTCCAGCGTACCTACTACCGTGCAGCGCAATACGCTATTCTCCACCTTCAGGTCGCGCACGCCGGCCAGGCTGCCAAACGCCTCTTCTGGCACGGGTGTGGCGAAGCGGATCTCCAAGTGGCGCAAGGCGCGGGCTTTCAGCGCAGCGACGTTTTCTACGGCGATCAGTCCCCCCTCGCGGATGATCCCCACGCGATCGCAGACCCGCTCCACCTCTGGCAGGATATGCGACGAGAGGAAGACCGTTCGCCCCTGGGCCTTGACCTCAGCGATCAAGCGGTAGAACTCCTGCTGCATCAAGGGGTCTAAGCCGATAGTTGGTTCATCGAGGATGAGGAGTTCCGGCTTGTGCATAAAGGCCTGGATCACTCCGATCTTCTGCTTGTTGCCGTGGGAGAGGGAGCGGATAGGCTGGGAGAGGTTGCACTCCAGCCGCGTCGCTAGTTCCTCTACGAATATCCACTCCACGCCCCCGCGCAAATGGCTCACGTAACGGAGCAACTCCGCGCCGGTCAGATTCTCGTAGAGCGCCAGTTCCCCGGGCAGATGGCCGATGCGTCGGCGGATCTCACGGCTGTGCTTGTGCGTATCCAGATCGAAGATCGTAGCGCGGCCGCGCGTGGGGCGGATGAAATCCAAAAGTAGGCGGATGGTCGTCGTCTTGCCTGCGCCGTTGGGGCCGAGGTAGCCGAATACCTCGCCTTGCCGGACGTCGATGTTGACATCGAGAACGCCTTGTTGCCGGCCATAGAACTTCGTTAGCCCTTCCGTACGGATAACGGTGTTATTCATCGTCTTTCCCTCACTTTCATCCCCTGGCCTCCTAGGCGTTGCGCCTAGCCCCTCATAGGGTAGGTCTCTTTGTCGAATACGAATTTCCTTGACTCAATGGGAAATCGGCCCCCGACCTTCACACTGCCCTTTTAATTTCCTCCACCGCCTGGGGGTTTTCTAAGGAGGAGAGGTCGCCGGGATCCTCTCCCAGGTAGGCGGCACGGATGACCCGGCGCATCACCTTGGCGTTGCGAGTTATAGGCAAAGCGCTCACAAACTTCACTTCACGAGGCGTAAAGGGTTTACCCAGTGCAGCAGCCACACTCGCCTTCAGTTCCTGGCGCAAGGTGTCACTTGGCTTGTATCCCGGCTGCAGGACGCAAAAGGCGACTACATCTTGTCCTTTCACCGGGTCGGGGACGCCGATGGCCGCCGCTTCGGAGACGGCCGGGTGTCCCACCAGAGCCGACTCGACCTCGGCGGGACCTAGCCGCTTACCGGCTACCTTGATGACATCGTCTGAACGGCCCAAGATATACCAGAGGCTATCCTCGTCTACGGCGGCCCAATCGCCATGAACCCAGACGTTGGGGAAGCGCGACCAGTAGGAATCGATATAGCGGTCGGGGTCTTTCCAGAAGCCGCGGGTCATCCCTATCCAGGGCTGGCGGACTACCAGTTCGCCCACGTGACCACGCACTGAACGCCCTTCGTCGTCAACCACGTCAGCGGCCATGCCCGGCACTGGGCCGGAGAAAGCACACGGTTTGAGGGGGAGGAGCACGTTGCCTATCACGATGCCGCCGGAGACCTCGGTCCCGCCAGAGTAGTTGATGATGGGCAGATGTCCTTTGCCGACGGTGTGGAAGAACCAGAGCCACGGTTCAGGGTTCCAAGGCTCCCCTGTGGAGCCCAGGATGCGTAGAGAGGAGAGGTCATGTTTGCGCACCCACTCCTCGCCATAGGGCATGAGCGCCCGCACCAAGGTGGGGGATATGCCCAAGATTGTAATCCCGTGGCGCTCGATCAGGTCCCATAGCCGGTCGGGGGCGGGGTAGTCAGGCGCGCCATCATAAAGCATCATCGTGGCCCCCAAAATCATCGTTCCGAAGACCTCCCAAGGGCCCATCATCCAGCCCATATCGGTCACCCAGTGGAGGGTATCGAACTCCTGGACGTCCAACCCGTGGGCCATATCCTGGGCTGATTTGATAGGAAAACCACAATGGGTGTGGATAGCCCCTTTGGGCCGGCCGGTAGTCCCCGAGGTGTAGATGATCATGAGGATATCTTCGGCCTCGGTCTTTTCGGTAGGAGCCTTTATCGGCTGTCCGGCCATCACCTCGTGCCACCAGTGATCACGCTCAGGGTTCCAGGGCAACTCGTTTCCAGCACGCTTTAGGACGATGACCTGCTCCACGGAAGGTACCTGAGCCAAGGCCTCATCGGCTGTGGCTTTCATGGGGACGACCTTGCCCCGGCGGAAGAAGCCGTCGGCGGTGAAGAGGGCCCGGACGTTGGCGTCAGCGAGGCGGGTGGCTACGGCCGGGGCTCCATAGCCCGAAAAGAGGGGGAGTATCACCCCGCCGATTTTTGCGATGGCCAAGAGAGCGATGATGATCTCCGGCGTCATGGGCATATATAGGCCGATGGCCTCACCCTTCTTCAGGCCCAGGCCGCGCAGCGCTTTAGCCATGCGGTTGACCTCGCGGTAGAGGTCGCCGTAGGTCAGGATGCGAACATCACCTTCTTCCCCTTCCCAGCGCACGGCGGCTTTGTTCTGCACTGTCGTGCCCATCCACTTATCCAGGCAGTTGTGGACGATGTTCAACCTGCCACCAACGCACCAGCGTGCCCAGGGGATGCCAGAGGAGGTGTCGAGGATCTTTCGATACGGTTCGTAGAACTCGATCTGGAGGTCTTCCAGCACAGCCTCCCAGAACCATTCGATCTCCCTGGTCGAGCGTTCCATTAATTCCTCAAAGGTGGAGATATGGTGGCGGTCCATAAAGCGCTTCAGGTGGCTGCGTTCAACGTAGTCGGGCGTAGGCCGCCAGACGATTTCTCCGCCAAATTCGAACCGCTCCATTAAAACCCTCCTTTGCAGCCTTACATCGCCTCAGTTCAGAAGCGCCAGGGTTCTACTTCTCTTAGAGGGGCCTGAAATATTTGATGTCCAAGATCGAGCCTTCTCGCTCCTTTTTGGGCTTGAAGACCGCTTCTACGGGGAGGCCGATGAAGAGTTCTTCGACCTCGACTTCGCCCAGGAAGTGAACCAGGCCTCCCTGCGTGCCGTCTATATTGACCAGGGCGATTACTTGTGGTTCATCTAAAGGGTTGCCTTCCAGATCTACATTGAGGACGGTGTAGGTCTCAACCACGCCCTGGTTGCCTACCTCCACCCACACTTCGAGGGGGGAGAAGCAGTGGAGGCAAAAGATGCGCGGGGGCAGGTAGATAAATTCGCACTCTGGGCATTTGGCCCCCATGATCTGGCCCTCCTTCAGGGCGCGAAGAAACCTCTCTCCGGCGATCCCGGCGGTGTAGCGACTCTCTATGGGCATATCGCCGTACCAGGCCTTCACCTGGTCCAGTCTGGTTATTCGCTCGATGAGGGACATATCTACCTCCTTAATTAAGATCCCAATGACCAATGTCTAAATCCCAATACAGCCTATCTGGCACGTGCGGTTTGGATGATTTTGCTGAGGATTTTGACTAGTTCGTCGCATTCGTTAGTCAAAGACTCTAGCTCTTGATCATTCATGAGGGTCGAACCTATTATCCGTAGCCAATACCTAGTTTCCCTTGCCTCCCTACGGGCTATGCCCATCTTGCGAATGAAGTCTTTCTTAGAAGTTGCGCCATCGGCTTCTTCTACGTTGGCCCCAATCGAGGTGCCTGAACGGATCATTTGTTTGCCAAGTTCGCGGCTAGCGATAGTCTTGAGTAAGCGCTGAGCCAACTTCACTACTCGTACGCTGAAGATAAAGGTTCTCTCCTTGATATCAAAAGGCGGCCTTTCGCTACTGTTGGTCATTGGACATTTAGAGGGGTTTGAAATACTTGATGTCGGTGATGGCTCCCACTCTTTCCCCTTCAGGCTTCCAGACGGCTTTGACCCTCAGGCCGATCTCCACCTCTTGGGGATCGATCTCGCCCAGGCGGTGCATGATGCCATGGCCGGGCGAGGCGCCGTCGATCTCGATGACAGCGGGGATCTCCGGCTCTTTCGCCCTGTGCATATCCCAGGTGACGTAACATAAGGAGAAGGTGTTGACGGTGCCCGTGTCCTCAAGATAGACCCATTTGTTTAAGGGGCGGAAGCACCACTCACAGAACATCCGGGGAGGGACCATGATGCGGCGACACTCGGGACACCTTATGCCGATGATGCGGCCCTTTTTCAGTTCTGCGAGATACCGGCCGATAGCCACACCCGCGTCCCAGGCGTACTCGAGTTTGGGCCTCCAGTGGTTGTAGAGGACTTTCTTCTCCTCGAAATCGCCTTCGCTCAACGGTGTGCCGGGGAAATCTTCGATCTTGATGCTCATCCTTGACTCTCCTTTTGGTACCAGGGTTTGCTCCTGTCCCGCCTCAGTTCGAATATCACCTTGCCTCGATCGGGACAGGCCCAGGTGGTGGTGTCTTTATCCTCGTCCCAAGGGAACTCCGCTCCCCAAGCCAGGGCATAGATATGAGGGAAGATGGAGGCGAGAGCGGAGGAACATATCTTGCCTTCAAAGGTCAACCCGTCATAGAGTATCTCGTCGCCGACTTTATGAATCTCGCAGTCCCCGTTGATCTCTTTGACGGTGACCTTGATATTGAAGCCATAATCTGCCATCTTAGACTCCTAATATGACTACCGTGCCCACCTGCATGAGGTCGCCCCAGGCTTGGGCTAGGCCAGTTCGGGGCTTGCCGGGGACTTGGCGCTTCCCCGCCTCGCCACGGAGTTGCCAGAATATCTCAGCCACCTTCATAAGGCCCGCGGCGGCGATGGGGTTGCCAACCCCTAAGAGGCCCCCCGAGGGGCAGACGGGCATATCCCCATCTCGCTGGGTGACCCCATCGGCGGTTAGGCGAGGGGCTTCTCCCTTGTCGGCGAGAAGGAGCCCTTCTAGGTGGTGGAGTTCCTTGTAATCGAAGGGGTCGTACGGCTCCACGATATGGATCTCCTTGCGCGGCTCGGTGATACCAGCCATATCGTAGGCCATACGGGCGGCGTATTCGACATACTTGGGGTAGTAGAGGTCGCGGTTGGTCCAATAGGCGGTGTCCAGCGACCAGCCCACACCCCGAATCCAGACCGGCTTATCGGTGATCCGCTTGGCGATATTCTCCGAAGCCAACACTACGGCCACGGCCCCGTCAGAAATGGGGCTCACGTCCAGCCGCTGCACCGGCCAGGCCAACACTTCGGAGTTGAGGACATCCTCCACCGTGATGTTTGGATCGCCCAGAAGGGCGCAGGGGTGGTCGGCGGCGTTCCGCTTGTTCTTCACCGAGACGAGGGCGATATCCTTTTTCTCCAGTCCGTGTCTATGCATATAACGGTTCATCTCCAGGGCAAAGATCCAAAGGAGGTTGGGCTTTAAGGGGCGCTCGGTGGTGTGATCAAAGATGGTGAGAAACGCTCCTTGAGGATGAGGCTGGCAGGAGGACATCTTCTCCTCACAGACCACAAGGCAGGTGTCGAAGAGGCCTGAAGCCACGTGGTACCAGCCTTGGATGGCGGCGAAGACGCCGGTGCCGCCGCCTACGTAAGACCTCATATAGGGCTTGTCCCAGGCCCCCGCCCCGTCGCTCAGGTATTCTCCCTTCATATGGACGCCATCGAAAGCGTCAGGGGCGGTGCCTAAGGCCACGCTATCTATATCATCTAGGGTCAGTTCGCAGGAGTCGAGGGCCATCTTTGAAGCCAAATAGGCCAGTTCCTGGCCTGTCTCCTGGGCGCGGCGGACGAACTTGGTCATGCCTGCGCCAATAACGGCTACTTTACGCATGCCCATGGGAATTCCTCCTTGAACATGGATGGGTGTCAATGGATATTGAGGTCAACCTTGAATATTCCACTGCCTACTCTCTTTCTAATCTGGCTAGCAAATCAGCCACTGATAGCCTATCTGCCCATTCCTGAAGGTAAGAGGTGTCTAGTGAACCTACCATCACCTCCCAGACGCCTTTAGCGTCCATAAAGTGCTTGTCGATCTCCGACTCTCTATACCACAATAGTTTTGATAGGATCACATCCTCGGGAGAAGGAAGCCATAACGAGCGGTTAAAGACGGTCTCTTGGCGACGCCTGCGGAACCGTTCACGGTCGAAGACTTCTGGGCGTGCTATCCAGAAATCGATCTTTAGCCCTGACTGGGGATCGATCACGTTAAATACCGAAGACCGGTCTATCGCCTCTTGGACGGCTTTTGAATCGATGTAGAACTCCTTGGAGAAGGCCTTAACCAGAGGGGCGACATCTTTTTGTTTCAGTTCGATGACCAGATCGATGTCGTGAGTGGTGCGCGGTAGGCCGTAGAAGCTCACCGCTAGGGCCCCGGTCACTATATAGGGGATATTCAGTTGATCGAGTATGTCAACGGATTGAATCAAGAACTCGCGCAGCCCCATTGGCTTCCATCACCCTTCTGGCGAGGATGGCCTCCACCTCCTCATCTTCAAGATGGGGGTGCTGAGCCTTGATGCCGGCCCTCGCCATCTCCATCACCAACTCTCGGAGTTCAAAGACTAGCATTAGCCGTTCTTCTCCGCTTAGCCGCCGCAAAGTGTCCAAGTATATCTTACGTGCCTCGAATTCTCCCTGTTCCATGGTTTAGACGCTTAGCACAACCGCTGCCCCGCTTGAGGTGGGGAGGCCCCGCCAGGCGAGGGCCAGGCCGGTCTCCACGTCGGGGAGTTGCCGTTCCCCGGCTTCACCCCTAAGTTGCAGAACCACCTCGAGAACCCGGGCCAGCCCCGAGGCATCCAAAAGGTGGCCTACCCCCAGGCTTCCTCCCGAGGGGTTAACGGGTAGATCACCATCCAGTTCGGTGTACCCCTCTTCAGTGAGAAGGCCCGCCTCTCCCGTCCGGCAGAGGCCCGCGGCCTCCAAGTGTTGCAACTCCTTATAGGCGAAGGTGTCGTCAATCTCGGCGAAGTCGATCTCCTCTTGGGGGTTTCTGACGCCGGCCATCTGGTAGGCCATCTGGGTTGCGCGCTGGGCGTAGTAGGCTCCTGACCAGTCCCTGGTCTCTAAGGAGAAAGAATCGTTGCACCAGCCCACTCCCCGGATCAAGATGGGGAGGTCGGTCAACTCCTGGGCTACATCGTCGGAAGCCAGGACTATGACTATGGCCCCGTCGGCGTGAGAGGCGACTTCTAGCCGCTTGAGGGGCGAGGAGACTATCTCGGAAGCGAGGACATCTCCCACATCAAGGGTAGCCCCATAAGCGGCGGAAGGGTTGAGCAGCGCGTTTGAGCGGTTCTTGGCCACCACCTGGGCGCATTGCTCCTCGGTGGTTCCCGTCTCCAAGAGGAAGCGGTTCATCTCCATCCCGGCGATGAAGAGAGGGTTGACGCCTAGGGGGCGGTTGAGGACTGGATCCAGGGCGTAGGCGAGGATGTGAGGTAGGGTGAGGATGTTGGAGGCCTTGCTGTGGGCCTCAACGACCACGATATCCATAGCCTTAGTGAGGATCTGCATGTAGGCGGCGATGAGGCCGTGGATCCCCTCGCCGGAGATGGTATGAACGGGCTTGAGGGCGCCCCCTAGTTGGTCGGGGACATATTCGTCGAAGATGCTACTCCCCTCGTTGAAGTCCTCGGCTACGGAGACGAAACTATCGACATCTCGCCGGGGGTCTAGGCCAGCATCTTCGTAGGCTTTGACCGCCGCTTCATAGATCAGTTCTTTATAAGAGACGTCTGGAGTGATGGTGCGGAAGCCAGCATACCCCACCCCGACGATGGCTACTTGAGTCATGAGGACCTCCCTCTATGTTTATGAGCAGTGGCAGGAAGCAAGACCACGCTTCAATTCTAGGACCCCTGTTCCAGCCGAATGAAAGCAAACATGATGGCCTGCAAATCCAGTATAATCGGTACCTCTCTCAGTTGTCAGCAGAGCCAAGGCACCCCTTTAAGATTACTTACCCCAGTCGCTCTCTTATGATCTCTTCCAGGTTAGGGTGGCCGATCTCTTCTAGTTCGTAGCGGACCCGGTCGCTGGGCTTTGCGATATCTATGAGGCGGCGGAGGTCGATGGGGGTGGCAACCAGCACCAAGTCGCAAGGGGTATTGTTTATGGTGGCTTCCAATTCTTTTATCTGCTCTTCGCCATAGCCCATGGCGGGGAGAAGAGGGCCGGTGGTAGGGTATCTGGCATATGTATCCCTTATGGAGCCCACAGCGTAAGGGCGAGGATCGACGATCTCCCTAGCGCCGAAGCGGCGGGCGGCCACCACCCCCGCGCCATAGGCCATCTCCCCGTGAGTGAGGGTAGGGCCGTCTTCTATCACTAGGACCCTTTTCCCCTTGACGGCTCCCGCATCCTCCACGAAGATGGGGGAGTTGGCTTTGACTACCAGAGCCTTGGGGTTTAGTTTCTTGATATTCTCCTCGACCAGGGCTATATCTTCACCCTTAGCGGTATCTATCTTGTTGATTATCACCACATCAGCCAAGTGGAGGTTGGTCTCCCCGGGGTGGTAGCGGAGTTCGTGGCCTGGCCGATGGGGGTCTGTCACCACAATGTGCAGGTCTGGGTAGTAGAAGGGGAGGTCGTTGTTCCCTCCATCCCAGAGGATGACATTTGCTTCGGCCTCAGCCTGGCGCAATATCTCTTCGTAATCCACCCCCGCAAAGACCACGGTGCCCCGGTTGATATGGGGCTCATACTCTTCTCGCTCCTCGATGGTGCATTCGTATCTATCGAGGTCTTCATAGGTGGCGAAGCGCTGGCACGCCTGTTTGGCCAGGTCGCCGTAGGGCATGGGGTGGCGAACTACTACCATCTTCTTCCCCATTTTTTTGAGGATATCCGAGACGCGTCGGGAGGTCTGGCTCTTGCCGGAACCGGTGCGGACAGCGCAGACAGAGATGACAGGGAGACTGGCTTTAAGCATGGTGGCTTTGGGGCCGAGGAGCCGAAAGTCGGCTCCTGCGGCCAATACCTCCGAGGCTTTATGCATCACATAGTCATGGGAGATGTCAGAATAGGCGAAGATAACTTGATCCACACCATGCTTTTGTATAAGGGTGGTCAGTTCCCCTTCCGGGTAAATGGGGATACCTTGGGGATAGAGGGGCCCCGACAGTTCTTTAGGGTAGGTTCGGCGTTCGATGTTGGGGATTTGAGTGGCGGTGAAGGCTATGACCTCGTAGTTTGGGTTATCGCGGAAGTAAACGTTGAAGTTGTGGAAATCGCGCCCTGCTGCGCCCATGATGACTACCCTGTCTTTGGGCATCGATGCTCCTTTGGTTTGTTTTGTTCTCTATTGTTGGTAGAAGATAAGTCGAGCCTGGTTGCAGGCCCAGTCAACTGGTCCCATGAGCAAAGCAAAGTGCAAAGGCGATGAAAACCCCTCCTAGACAGGCTCTCATGTCTATGAAGGTGGCTGGATCTGGTTCACCCCGAGCCTTGTGGCCACTAGAGGGAGTAGTAAGGTAGCGGCTAGCCCCAAGGCCAGATATAGGATTGGATGGCAACCGATGAGGGCATTGAAGAACTGGTGCTCGTGGACCCAAGTATGATAATGGATCTCCTGCATCTCGAGCCAGCTCTTCTATTTTGGGGCCAACTGATCAGCCATCAATATGTCTCTACGATGTGCTCTTCATCTATGACGATCACCGCCAGACCGTTCTCATACCTCACTTGGAAGAAGTTTGTCCATTCTGGATACCGCTTGTTGAGTCTGGGAATAAGGGTGTTCACCACTCGCTCCGTCTTTACCCTGGCGGGCGATCGGATCTCCAGTTGCACACTTCTGAGCCCCACGAAGCAAATGACATCTACCTCTGGATACCAACGAGGCAGGTTCAATTCTCTTGTTACCTTTCGCACGTCGCGGGCCACTTGCCAGACGGTTCTTTTAGTAATCATGCTCTAGGCCAACTTGGCCAATAAGACCCCTGCTTCGTATAGTATGTAGAGGGGCACCATCACTATCATCATGTTGAAGGGGTCAGGGGTGGGGGTGATGGCGGCAGCGATGATGGCGATGGCCAGGATGGCATGTTTGCGGTAACGGGAAAGGATAGCCGGTTTGATGATGCCCACCTTGGCGAGAAAGAAGATCACCAATGGTGTCTCAAAGGCTAGCCCTATCCAGAGAAGTAAGGTAGTTACGAAGCCGATATACTCGCCGATGGTCCACTGGGCACGGGCGATGTCGCCTCCAAAGGTGAGGAGATACCGGATGGCGAAGCGGAGGAGGACGAAATAGGCGAAGAGTAGGCCGACAACAAAAGAAAGGGTGGCTCCCGGGACGATGATATAAAGGTACCTCCTCTCATGGGGCTTAAGGCCGGGAAGGATAAAGAGGACCAATTGATAGATGATGATCGGCATGGCCAAAGCCAAGCCGGAGATGAGGGCGACCTTGAAATAGGTGAAGATCATCTCCGTGGGGCGGAGGAAGATGGGTTGGAGGTTCCCCATGGGGGCGGTGAGGATCTTGAGAAAGCGGGAGGTGAAGATGAGACTGAAAAGGGTGGTCCCCATCAAGGCTAGGACCGACTTGATGAGTCTTCCCCTCAGTTCCTCCAGATGTTCGAAGATGGTCATCCGCCGCTCATCGTCCATAGGCTCTATTCTTCTTTTCTTGATACCTCATCCTCTAGGTGCTCGGTTTTGGGTTCCTTTTTCGCTTCCTCGTCCGGGAGGGTTTGGAGTCCTTTCTGTAGCTCGGCCTGCAGTTCTTTGGCCGCTCCCACCTCCTTCTGCAACTCAGCCTGCAGTTCTTTGGTCACTTCCAGTTCTTTTTGCAGTTCTGTGGTGAGGTCTTGGGACATCTTTCTAAATTCCCGCAGCGTCTTTCCCAGGCTGGAAGCGACCTCTATGAGTCTCCCTGGGCCGAAGACGATGAGGGCGATGACCAGGATGACTAGAAGTTCTCCTCCACCGATCCCTCCGAAGTTCATGGCTCCACCTCAAGAAGGTTACGCCGAGCGGCCAGGGTCCCCAAAGCGCCGTTGATAAAGCGACGTGAACTCTCGCTGCCGAAGGCCTTGGCCAACTCCACTGCCTCGTTGATGGCTACCTTAACCGGCACCTCCGGGTCCATCAGCATCTCATAGATAGCCATGCGGAGGATGTTCCTATCGATGACCGCCATCTGGTCAGGAGGCCATTGGGGAGCGATTTCGCCGATTATGGCGTCCAGTTTTGCCTGGTGCTCCAAGACGCCGCTCACCAGATGTCGGACGAAATCGGAACTTTGGGGAGGGAGGTCGTGTTCCTCCAGATGGCGAGCCAAGACAGCGTTCCAGTCGTGGTGGACGGTGTCTACCTCATAGAGGGTCTGGAGAGCCATGGCCCGGGCCTTACGTCGAACTTTCGTCAACCTCTCCTTCTCCTGGCTTTTTTGGGATCACATCTTCGATATGGACGTTAACCTCCCGCACAGCCATCCCCACCAGCTCCTGGATGGCGCGGGTTACCTCTCGTTGAATCTCCTGTCCCAGGCGAAGCATGTTCACCTGGGGTTCAACGATGATGAAGAGGTCGATGGAGACGGTACCCTCTTCTACCACCACCCTGACGCCCTCGCGACCTTTGCCTCTTCTTAGGAGGCGGTCGAAACTGATCCCCGGGCTCATGCTCACTACTCCAGGGACATTGAGGGTGGCTTGGCGAGCGATGGTCGTTAGGACCTGTGGTGAGACCATGACTAACCCCGATTTCTCTTCCATCTCTATACTCCTTTTTAAACCATCATCATACCGCCGTCAACGCTTAGCACCTGGCCGGTGATATAAGAAGACTCCTCGGAGGCGAAAAAAGCCACAGCGTTGGCTATCTCCTCTGGGGTGCCTGGTCTCCCCAGGGGGGTGAGTTTGAGGAACTCCTCCACCAGATCCTGAGGAAGATCGGCGGTGAGGTAGGTGGGGACGTAGCCTGGGGCTACGGCGTTGACGGTTATGTTTCTCGAGCCCAGTTCCTTGGCCACGGCCTTGGTGAAGCCCACGAGGCCGGCCTTAGAGGCTGAATAGTTGGCCTGGCCGATCTGGCCCACCAGGCCGGAGACGGAGCTGATGTTGATGATCCGACCGTACCTTTGTTTCAACATGGGACGGTGGGCAGCCTTGGTCACATTGAAGGCTCCCTTGAGGTTGGTGTCTATCACCAGGTCCCAGTCGGACTCCTTCATCCGCATCAGCAGGGTGTCTTTGGTGATGCCCGCGTTGTTGACCAGGATATCTAGGCGGCCGAACGCTTCCAGGGTCTTCCTCACTAGATCCCCGGCCTGATCGGCGTCCCTCACATCCCCTTGCAGGGCGATCGCCTCTCCGCCCCGAGATGCGATCTCCTCTATCACCTCTTGGGCGTCGGCCTCATCCTCATTGGTATAGTAATTGACCGCCACCTTGGCTCCCAGGGAGGCTAATTTGAGGGCGATGGCCCGCCCGATGCCTCGAGAGCCCCCGGTGACGAGGGCCACTTTACCCGTTAGGTCGATCATTTTGCCCTCCTTGGATCAGACTTAGGTTCATCTTTACCTCTTCCAGGCTCTTCATCCCGATGACCAAGGAATGAAAATAGGGATACCTGGTAACATAAGTGATGGCTTCGGAGGGATCGATCGTTCCACTCCCCAGGATTTTCATCAGGCATACCCCTTTGCCAGCCCGATAAGCCTCCTTTATGGCCATCCACATCTCGCTCATCTGGCCATCTTCGATCCGATGCTCTTCTCCTTCCAGAAGCCAGGAGCCCTTTTTGTTGGCTATTGTGAGGACTACTTCCACCGGTGCGAGGTTAGCAACTCTCCTTGTCGTCTTCACGCTGTGGGTGGAGAGGCCAACTGCTCGCAGCAGGCCTTTGCCCTTCGCTTCATGCAGGAATTCTAAGATCTCTTTTGTATTTGGGATCCATTCGGGCTTGACGTAGTGCAGGAGCATGATGTCGATGTAGTCTGTTCCCAATTCCTCCAAAGATCGATGCAGGCTCTTTTCCGCCTCCTCCACGCTCTCAGCGGAGGTCTTGGTCATTACGACGACATCTTCTCTCTTCACCTGTTGCAAGGCGGCGGCTACATGGGGATGGGTACCGTAGTCGTCTGAGGTATCCCAGAAGTTCATCCCCTCTCCCCAGGCTTGAACCAAGATTCGACCGCCTTCTTGAGGTGACAACTCTTCAAGAGGGACGGTTCCGAAACAGAGTCTAGAGACTAGGAGGTTGGTACAACCGAGGGGAAGGCGAATCATAGCCTGAAACCTCGCAACTCTTCTAGATGGCCTACATTTACGACCTGGGTTCTCTTATCGATCCGCTTGACCAACCCACTGAGTATATTTCCCGGCCCCACCTCTATGAAGGTGGAGACGCCTTCCTTTATCATATATTGAACCGACTCGGTCCAGCGAACGGCGGAGGCGAGTTGTTGAACGAGTTCGTTTCTTATCTCCTCAGGGGAGGTGATGGGCTGGGCGGTGAGGTTGGCTACAACCGGGATCTCCGCTCGGCGGAAAGGGAGGCGAGCGACTGCTTGGGCGAAGAGGGTGGCCGCAGAGGCCATGAGGGGCGAATGGGCAGCGATGGTCACAGCCAAGGGCACGACCCTCCGTGCGCCTCTCTCTTGTGCCAATTGCATAGCCGCTCTTAGGGCCTCCTTAAGGCCGGAGATGACGACTTGGCCGGGACAGTTGTAGTTGGCTACAGCCAAAGTCCCCGGGTTTTGGGAATCGACTTGGTGGCAGATCTCTTCCACCACCCTCTCTTTCAAGCCCAGGATGGCGGCCATGCCTCCTGGCTTTTCTCTTCCTGCCTCCTTCATCAGGCGGCCGCGCTCCCTCACCAAGTGCAGGGCCTCCTCGAACCCCAGCGCGCCCGCCACCACCAGGGCAGTATATTCCCCCAGACTATGGCCGGCAAGATAGGCGGGTTCAAACGACCCCTGGACAGACAGAGCCTCCCAACAGGCTATGCTGGTAGCCAATATTGCCGGCTGCGTATTGATGGTATCGCCCAGCGCCTCCTCAGGCCCCTGGAAGATGAGGTCCGAGAGACGGAACCCCAAAGCCTCATCGGCCTGGGAAAAGATGGCCCGAGCCTGGGGCCACTCTTGGCAAAGATCTCGACCCATACCCACGTACTGGGAGCCCTGGCCAGGGAAGAGAAGAGCAAGTTTCTTAGCCATCGTTTGCCTGTCCCCCTTCTAAATAAGGCAGACTTTTATACTGACATAGAAGCGGCCGTGCTTGCTCTGCCACCCGGCACGGCCATAAGAAGGGGAGAAGAGGCCGGCTTATTTCGACTCCTCTTTAGGGATCACCTCAAGCCCCCCATAGGTGCCACAGGTAGGGCAAGCATGGTGGGGCAAGCGAAGTTCATGGCACTGGGGACAGGGCACGAGATGCAGAGGCTTGAGCCGCCAATGGCTCCGCCGCCTATCCCTCCGCCCTTTGGATATCTTTCTCTTGGGTAAAGCACCCATTCTCTTTCCTCACCCGAGTTTTTTCAGTATTTCTAGACGAGGGTCCACCTTCGACTCTTCACAGTCACAAGGCCCCTCGTTTAAGTTCTGGCCACACCGGGCGCAAAGGCCGAGACAGTCAACTCGGCAGACCGGATGCATCGGCAAAGCCAGAAAGATGCTCTGACGCATGAGTTCTGTAAGATCGAGGATATGGTGTTCATCGATGCGCATCTCCTCCTCATCATAATCATAGGGGAGTTGGGCCCCCGTGCTCATGTCGATGGTGGGGTGAAACTCCTCCTCGATCTTAAACCCTACCTTTTGGGTGAAGGGTTCAAGGCATCGGTCACATGGCAGTTCCACAGCCGTGGTCAGTTCGCCTTTCACTAAGATACCATCGGCCGTGCGAACCATCTCTATCTGCCCTACCAGAGGTTCCCGGATAATCAGTCCGGGGTCGATACCCTCTATACTTTCCCGCATCTCGTAGTGGCGGGAGGAGCCGGTGGCTCTCTTTAGAAGTTGGGCGACGTTGAATCTCATCTTTTAGAATATAGGTCAGGGGTGCGCTAATGTCAAGGTTACCCTTGTTTCCTGGTCGGTCCTTGAAGATAATCGAGGCCGTTCTGAATGGTGGTCTGGAGGGCCATCAGTTGGTCCTGCAGTTGGCCCAGGACTTCGATGGCGTACTCGTCGGCTCCCTTTCTTATCTTCTCCGCCTCGCGGCGAGCCTGTTCTATGATCTTGGCACTCTCTTCTTTAGCCGCTTTGAGGAGTTTCTCTTGGGTTAAGAGGCCGTTTACCTGTGTCTTGGCTTCTGCCACTATCTTTTCCGCCTCCGCCTGAGCCCGGGCGATAACCTGTTCTCTCTCCTCCTTTAGTCGCCTGGCCTCTCGGATCTCCTGGGGGATGGTGATCCGCATCTGGTCTATGACCTTCAAGAATTCATCTTGATTGACGATCACGCCGGAGGTGAGGGGGAGCCGCTTTGCTTCGCTGATTAAGGACTCCAAGCGATCGATCAAATAGACTATTTCCATCTCACTACCCCCTTTGCCAGGCTACTTCGCTATTCTCGGAGGGAGATGATCCCAATTCGGTCCTCGCCTTTCTTGTCCAGTTCCTTGATCTTGGTCTTCAAAGCGGCCTCCACGTGGGGCGGGACCATGGTAGAGATGTCTCCCCCCAGTTTAGCCACCTCTTTCACCAGGCTGGAACTGAGGAAGTAATACTTGTAGGTAGTCATGAGACAAACGGTCTCTATCTCCGCCGCCAGGGCTCGGTTCATGAGGGCCATCTGAAATTCTAGTTCGAAGTCGGCTATGACTCGGAGGCCACGGAGCAGTACCTGGGCCCTTTTGCGACGAGCGAACTCCACGGTGAGGCCATCGTAAGATTCGACACGCACGTTGGGGAGTTCCCGCACCGCTTCTTTCACCAGAGCCACCCTTTCTTCATAGGAGAATAGCAAGGTCTTGATAGGGTGGGCGTAGACCCCGATGATAACCTCGTCGAAGAGGCCGGAGGCCCGTTGGACGATGTCCAGATGTCCGTTGGTGAAGGGGTCGAAGGTGCCGGGAAAAAGGGCGGTGGTCATTGATCCTCCTAGGAATTATAGCATATTATTGAGCAACCAATTGTGTTAGACAAGATGAGCTTGTCGAAGAACAAAGCATCCTGCTTCCTCCGCGGCCGGGCAACTCCTGCTCTACTAGCCGGCTCATTGCTCCAGGGAAAAGTAGCGAGCGCTCGAACCTGGCCCGGGGTCCCAGATCAGGACTAGGTCGCTCTCGCCTATGCCTGCTTCCTGGATGATCTTACCTGTAACCTCGGCGCCACCAAAGAACTCACCCGAGCCTAGAGCATCGTCGAGGGTGGAGAGGAAGAACATACGATCGTAGATCACACCCCTCGATCCCACTACTCGGAAATCTGTAGAGCCATAGCGCCTAGCCTTATCAAGAGGGCCCAGGTTCCGCAGCCGAAGGGTGATGACGATAAATTCCATGCCCTCGCTTGGCTGCTCAAACTCAAGGGTAACCCCTCGCTCCACTGATAGGACAGTACACTCTACTCTCTGGTCGTTCACCACAGGCTCGCCCCAAGGTGCTGGATTTGCACGGGTTAAACCGACAGGGGTGGGTGTAGGCGTCGGGGCAGGCCGTGAGGTTCCTGTTGGTGCGGGTTGCTCCTGCTCCTCTGGCCTGGGAAGAGCAGAGCCGAATAGCACTAGTCCACCGCAAAAGAGGGCACCCAAGCAAGTAAACCCTATTACGATGCCGAGACCTATTTTCAGTATGTCTTTCACTGGAAACTTCCTACCGTAAGTTTCAGAAGACTATTTTGTGTCTCTAACTGAGGTCTCCTTCCCCACGCCAGAAGTCGGCCACGCGGCGGGCTAGTAGACGATGTTGAGGTAACTCCAGGTTAGGATCTTCTTGGAATATCTCCTTGGCCAGAGCGCGGGCCTCTTCTAATACCTTCACATCACTCAGTTTGGCCACCTTGAGGTCGGGAAGGCCACTCTGACGAGTGCCGAAGAACTCGCCGGGGCCTCGCATCTCTAGATCGACCTCCGCCAGGTAGAAGCCGTCTTGGGAGGACTCTATAGCCTTCAGGCGCTCCTCCGCTTGGCTTGAAGGAGAGTCGGCGAGAAGAAGGCAGTAAGATTGGGCCTCGCCCCGACCCACACGACCGCGAAACTGGTGGAGTTGGGCCAGGCCGAAACGGTCTGCTCCCTCCACCAAGAGCACGGTGGCCCGAGGGACATCGATCCCTACCTCCACGACCGGTGTAGCCACCAGGATATCGAGGTGGCCCTGGTAGAAATCCCTCATCACCATTTCCTTTTCTGGGGCTGACATCCGGCCATGGATGAGGCCCAGGCGAAGGTCGGGAAAAATACCTTGCAACCTCTCATATTCTTCCACCGCCGCTTTGGTGTCTATCTTCTCCGATTCTTCCACTAGAGGGCAGATGATGAAGGCCTGGTTCCCTTCCTCGACTTGGCTCCGCAGGAAGGCGTAGGCTCGTTCCCTCTCCCGAGGAGCCATCCACTGGGTAGTTATCTCCTTCCGTCCAGGAGGGAGTTCATCGATGATGGAGAGATCGAGGTCGCCGTAGAGGGTGAGGGCCAAAGTTCGAGGGATAGGAGTGGCGGTCATAACCAGGACATGGGGGTTATGCCCTTTCTGGCGCAGGGCGCTCCTCTGTCGGACGCCGAAGCGGTGCTGCTCGTCGATGACCGCGAGCGCCAGGTCATGGAACTCAACCCCCTCTTGGATGAGGGCATGAGTACCTACCACCACCTGGGAGCGACCAGAGGCGATCTCCCGATAGGCCTCTTCTTTTTCCCCGGATTTAAGGCTTCCGGTGAGGAGCCGAAGGTTCACTTTAGTAGCCTTGTAGAGGCCGTTGAGAGTGGAGTAATGTTGCTCGGCCAGTATCTCGGTGGGGGCCATGATCACCCCTTGGGCACCATTGGCCACGGCCATAAGAAGAGCCGCCGCGGCCACTACCGTCTTGCCGGAACCCACATCCCCCTGTAGGAGACGGCTCATGGGCCTCGACTCTTGTAGATCCCCCAGGATTTCCCAGAGGACCTTCTCTTGAGCCTTGGTGAGGTTGAAGGGCAACGACTTTAGGAACCTGTCCAAGAGCCCTTCATCGGTCGGCAGGGGACGGCCGGGCTTTTCCCTCCATGTGCGCCTTTGTTTCAACACCCCTAGTTGGATGAGAAGAAATTCGTCGAAAGCGAGGCGACGGCGGGCTTCTTTGACCATCTCCCAGTCGTCAGGGAAATGAATCTGTTGGATGGCGGTCTCCAGGTGGAAGAGCCCGGCTTTCTCTCGCCGAGGGGCGGGAAGATGGTCTGGCAGCCGGAGCGACCAGTAATCTACAGTGCGCTTCACCAGACGGCGCATCCAACGGGCTCCTACCCCCTTGGTGAGGGGGTAGACGGGGACCAATCTTCCGGTGTGGATCAGTTCTTGGTCCAAAGGCTCCCAGGCTGGCGAGGGGAGGGTTAGCCGTCCCAGATATTGGTCTACCTTGCCGCTGAGGACGATTTGGCGACCGGGTTTAAGGCTTTTCAAGAGGTAGGGTTGGTTGAACCAACTGGCCTGGATGGTGGATGTGCCATCGGAGATGATGCTAGTGGTTATGGTCTGCCCCCTTCTCGTCTCACGGGTCTGGGTCTCCCAGATGGTGCCGACTATCGTCACCTCCTCGCCGTACTCCAGTTGGTCTATGGTTTTAAGGGCTCTAAAGTCATCATACCGGTGGGGGAAGAGGTAAAGGAGGTCACGGATAGTCTCTACTCCGAGACGATGAAGGCGCTGGGCATAGGCTTTGCTCACGCCGTGGAGTTCGGTCACCGGCGAATCGATATCTACCCTCTCCTTGGGCTCGGGGGCCCTCTTTTCGGCAACTGATACCTCTTTTCTCCCCCTCATGAGGCTTCGGATCTCCTCGATGAGGGCCTTTCGCCCCTCTTCCTCTTCCTCTGGATAACGACGTAGGAGAGTCACGATCTCCTCCACGGGGAGGGCTTCTCCGGCTTGTGCGGCTTCCGGGCCCCAGAAGTGGGCCAGCCTCTCCAGCCCTCCGATGACGGCCCGGTTGTCGTAACCCATCTTCTCCTCGAGGTTTAGGATCTTATCCAGTTTCTCGATGGGGGATACCATCTTAATCCATACCCTCGTAGACGAAGACCCCCATGGCTCCGGGGCCCACATGGGTGGCCAACGCCGGGCCATAGGTGACGACGTCCACCTCTTTGTCGGGGTAGGTCGCCTCGATCCGTTGGAGGAGTTCCTCCATCCCCATACTCTCTATCCCCTTGATGAGGGTCATCTTCTCGATACGAGGGAACTCGGTGATGAATTCGAACAGTTTTTCCAGGGCGTTAGTTCGGGTGCGGACCTTCTCCAAAGGCTGGATCTCCCCCTCTTCGATGATGAGGAGAGGCTTGATGCCCAGCATGGTGCCCAGGAGGGCCTGGGCCTTTCCGATGCGCCCTCCTTGCTCCAGATAATCGAGGATCTCTACGAAGAAGACAAGGTATAGGTGAGGGATCATACCCCGAACCAGCCTTACCACCTCATCTAGGCTGGCCCCTTCCTGTGCCGCCTCTGCCGCAGCGACCGCCAGGTTTCCTAAAGCCAAGGAGATGGTGAGAGAATCCATGACCATGATGCGGCATTGCCCTAAGACCGATTCGGCTACTTCGCTAGCCATCCGGTAGGTGGCGCTTAGTTTGGAGGAGACGTGGATGGAGATCGCTTCGTCGGTTTCCCTGCTCAACTTGGCGTAAGCGTCGTAGAAGGTGGCCTGGCTAGGAGGCGAGGTGAAGGGGGAAAGGGGTGAGGTGTGCAGTTTGCGGAAGAACTCCCGGGTGGTGAGATCTATCCCGTCACGGAAAGTCTCTGTACCGAAATGTATGTTGAGAGGCACCACAGTGATCCCTAGCCTTTGTGCGGTCTCTGGAGGGAGATCGGCTGTGCTGTCGGTGACTACCTTTACCGTCACTTATAATTCACTCCACGGAGATGATATAGTGGTAGTAAGGTTGCCCACCATCGATGCGTTCTACCTCTTGTTGAGGGTACCATCGGCGGATCTCGTCGGCCAGGATATCAGCCGCCTGTAGGGGGGTATCTTCTCCGTAGTAGAGGGTGATGATCTCGTACTGGTCGGCCCCCACTTTTTCCAGGGCCTCCCGAACGACCTCCTCGATCTTCTCTCCAGAGGCGGCCAGATGGCCGTTAAGGAGGGCGATGGTCTCTCCCTCCTTTATCTTAATGCTGTTGATCTTCGCCGGGCGCACGGCAGTGGTCACCTCCACTGTCTGGATAGCGGCTATCGCCTTCTCCATATTTTGGGCGTTGGTTTCCAGATCCGCCTCCTTGTCGAAGGCCAGGAGGGCTCCTATGCCCTGAGGGATGGTGGTGGTGGGCACTACTACCACCTTCTTTCTGGAGAGTTTTTGAGCCTGTTCGGCGGCCAAGAAGATATTCTCGTTGTTGGGAAGGATTATCACCTCCTTAGTGGGGAGGCTCTCTATGGCCTCTAAGAGTTCTTGCGTGCTGGGGTTCATAGTCTGGCCACCGGGGACGACGCTTTTTACCCCCAGGCTCTCGAAGACCCGCATGAATCCATTACCCCAGACCACGGCCACCGTAGCTACGCCTTCTATCTCTTCCGCTGCAGCCTTAGCGGCCTCTTCCCCCAGAACCAGAAACTCCCGATGTTGCTCCTGCATATTATCGATCTTTATATTGGTGAGCACACCGAGGCTGGAGGCATAACTGAGCACCTGGCCGGGGTCGAAGGTGTGGACGTGGACTTTTATGACCCGCTCGTCGCCCACCGCCAGAGCCGAGTCGCCAAAGGAGGCTATCCTCTCCCGCACCTCCGCCAGGCTTAAGTTTTTGCCTTGGAGGATGAACTCGGTACAGTAACCCCATTCCATCTCCGTCTCCTCTGGTAGTTCAGCGGATACCATCTCCGTCGGTTCTTTCATCTCTATCGATTCTCCCTTGAGGCAGCGTAAGATGGCGTCTAGGATGATGAAGAGGCCCTGGCCTCCGGCATCGACGACCCCGGCTTCTCGAAGGACATCAAGGAGGGTAGGGGTCCTAGCCACTGATTCCTTTGCCGCTTCCACCGTCTTCTCTAGAACGGCGAGGAGATCTTCCCCCTCCTGGGCAGAGGCCATGGCCGCGTTGGCGGCGTCTTTGCTCACGGTGAGCATGGTCCCCTCTACGGGCCGGATGATCCCTTTATAGGCCATCGTCGAGGCCTCGACCATGGCCCGAGCGAATTCGAGGGGGCCGAAAGTTTGCTTTTTGTCCAGACTGTTGGCTATCCCTCGCAGTAACTGGGAGAGGATGACCCCCGAGTTGCCCCGAGCGCCCATGAGAGCGCCGTAGGCGGCGGCTTGGGCTACAGAAGCGAGAGAACTCTGGGAGGCGTTTCCTATCTCTTGCAGAGCCGCCTGCATGGTGAGGAACATGTTGGTCCCGGTATCGCCGTCGGGGACGGGAAAGACGTTGAGGGCGTTGATGGCTACCGCGTGCTTCTCCAGCCAAGCGGTCGCCGTAGCCAGCATCCGCTTCAGATCCTGACCATCACACCTGAGTTCAGGTTTTTCTCTCAATTCTCCTCGGATCTACTCCTTGCTCACCCGCAGTCCTTGGACATGGACGTTTACCTGGGCCACCGGAACGCCTAAGGCTTTTTCCACATTGTACTTGACGCTCTGGACGATATTGTGGGCCACTTCGGAGACCCGGGTACCGTACTCAATAATGACGTAAAGATCGATGACGATCTGGTCATCGACGAGTTTAACCTCCACGCCTCGCCTGTGGCTCTCACTGGCGTGGAGAAGGACCGCCAGGCCGTTACGAAGGGTGCGAGCGGCCATGCCCACTACACCGTAGCATTGGAGCACCGCTTGGCTAGCCAGATGGGCGATGGCTGTGGGCGATATCTCTATCCTTCCCAGTTGCGTCTCCTCGGTCATTTCCCCCTCCTCTTCGCCTGTCTTGGCGTCAAGCCAGAATTATCTCTGCTTCTCGGAGGCCTTGGTTTGCTCAAATCGCCTTTTTGTGATATGATTATTTGTTGAATATAGAAGGAGCGGTGTAATGGCTAAATGTGATATATGTGGTAAGGAGCCTCGGTTCGGCCATAATGTCAGCCACGCCCTCAATCGCACCAACCGTCAATTCAAACCCAATATCCAGAAGAGGACGATCATCATCGGCAACACCAAGAGGAGGCTCAAGGTGTGTGCCAAATGTTTGCGTTCTTTGGACAGGATGATAGCCGAAGGAAGGTTGACTCTGTAGCCCTTTTCACCTCCATTTGTTAAACCCCGCGATAAGGGCGCGGTTACTACGCTCTCTTCCTCAGGATGCGAACGCCCGAAGGGCCTTCAGTGCTGCTCCAATATCTTGACCTTGCCCGAAAACGGCGGTTCCGGCCACCAGCACCGTGGCCCCAGCAGCCACCACCTGGGGTGCTGTCTCGCTGTCTATCCCTCCATCCACCTCTAGTTCGCAGGAGAGCCCCTTCTCATCTAGGAGGCTTCGCGCCTTCTTGATCTTCTCCAGCATGCTGGGGATGAATGTCTGTCCCCCATACCCGGGATCCACGGTCATCAAGAGGAGGAGATCGATATAGGGCAGAACCTCCTCCACACTAGCCAGAGGGGTCATGGGGTTGATGGAGACCCCAGCGCGGAGACCTAACTCCTTTATCCTCTCAATTAGGCGGTGGAGGAGGGGGGAGGCCTCTTGGTGGACAGTGAGGATATCTGCGCCTGCCTGGGCGAAAGCCTCGATATGTTTCTCTGGTTCCTCTATCATGAGGTGGACGTCTAAAGGCAGTCGAGTCCTAGGGCGCAGGGCCTCGACTATCAAAGGGCCGAAGGTGATCTGGGGCACGAAATGGCCATCCATCACATCGACATGGATGTAGTCGGCACCCGCTGCCTCACAAGCCGCTACCTCCTCGCCGAGGCGAGAGAAATCGGTAGCCAGAATAGAAGGAGCCAGTTTGACCATCTTTCCCAACTCACTAATCTTACACTCTATGGCCGAAAAAATCAATAGCCGCGTGTGGCCTTGGCGGTGGGGAAATACAGGTAAGGGGGTAGTAAAGAAAGCCCCTTCCTCGCCATACGAAGGGGCTTCATCATCTATTTCCCAATATGATGGGGAGGTTTAGTAGTCGTTCAGTACAAGGGGCAAGTAGACGTGGCGGGCGAGGAACGCAGAAATTTGGGTAACCAAGTAGCGAGGCTGGCCGGGTGCAGCGACCTATTCAGTGACGGCCTGTCGGCAACAACAGGCCCTGCGTATCAAACCAAGCACAGCCTTGTCTTCACCAGCCCATCTCGGGAGGCACTGGCTCAAGGCGAGTCTGGCAGCCCCGAGGTTCGCAAGTCCCAGTTGCTTGCTGAGTCAGACCTTGTGCCGCTGCACCGGCACCCACCAGATCAGTCACACGGAAGTTATCGAAGCGAGCATCTGAGATTGGATTGTTGCTGTAGGGGCTTGAAACAAGCCCTGCACCGGTCAAACCAGAGATCGCGCTGTCTGACCAGGTACCTAGCACTGTTCCGTTCACTTCCAACGTGATTGAACTGCCATTACGGGTGGCCTTCATGTGGTTGGAAGCGGTGCCGCCATTGATGGCTGAAGAAGGGGTGGGAGGCACAATCAGTGTGAAGCCAGTCGGATCCCGACGGTAAAGCCGGAACTGTCGGTAGTCGGTATTCATATCAAAGAGATAGTACTGGTTGAAGCCACTAGTGATACCAAAGATAATGCCATAGCTGCTGCCTGGCGTTCCACTCCAGCGAGCATCTAATTCCACCACATAGTTTTCACGGTTGCAGGTGGGCGCATCGAAGAGATAGAAATAACCAGCCTGTTTAGACAGAACGCGATACTCACCGCTCAGATACTCGGCGCGGACGTAAGAATCTTCGCCCACCCACCAACCGCTAGCAGGGTTGCTAAAGTCGTCGAAAAAGTCAGGACAATAGTTCTTGAGGACGAGGGGCAGGAACAATCTAGGGAGCTGATATACCTCATTTAAATCGAGATCCCAAATCGAAAACCAAGGCCTGCCGAGAAAGTCTGTTATCACCAATAAGCCTTCATTGATGAGGAACATCCGCGTCGGATCGCCATCTAACGTTCGGGTGGCTTCTACACTGTAACTCGCCCCCCATTTCTGCAACTGGCTGCCATTTTCAAAGGCGCGCAGAGTGAAAAGGGTAGCGTTTCCCCACGCAGCATCATCTATGATATTGGACAGCGTATCGACTTGCTCAAGGCTGATGGCATTGTAGATCCGGCCAGAACCCAACACAACAATGGAGCCGTCAGGCGCCACCCGGATGGGATGCAAGATCCCCTCACTGCTATGGTAGGGCGAATCCATCTTGGCCCCGATTACGCCATTCACGTCGATATCTTCCCAGAGCAAATCGTTTGGGCTCGTATCATCTCTAAAGAAGTACATTTTCCGGTTGACTTCGTTCCAAACATACTCGTAAGAGAAGTAATTCCAATCCTCCTGCGAAATCAGCACGCCATCCGGGCTGTATGTAAAATGGGACACCCAGGCACCCGACGGATCACAGACGAAGACGTATTCGCCGGCAGTGGCCAGGCCACACGGCATCTGCGGAGAATTGACGAAGGGTTGCTCAGTCATTGATTGACCCAGTCGTATCTGGGTAATCTTGCCTGACGGGTAGGTTAGGTAGAGACGATCTGTCTCACCCGAATAAGCCATATAAGTGGGTGCCTCGATCAGAGGAATCGTATCCAAATAACTACGCTGTGAAACCGACCAGCGAAACACACTGAGATATGCCCGGCTCAAGAGATAAACAATTTCACCCTGGCCCAACAGAACCGAGTCGGGGACGTAGGATAGGCCATTTGGATCGACTGGCTGGCCGGGTTCGCCTGGCTCCAAAAGGCTCACCGGAATCTTAGCAACGTCGGTACCTTGCAATCCAGTGAAAAATGAGAAGATATTTTCACCTTTGACATAAATCTTGAGCGGTGGTTCATCGGGTATGTATTGGCCCGTTTCCAGGAAGGTGTTGGAATAAGCAATAAGCGTACCGTCGCGGAGAACGATCGGCAGATCAACATAAAAGCCCAAATCGTCAAAACTACCCGCCAAACTATTATTGTAGGTGAGATCATTGGTGTTATAGACAATTCCTGAATCATCAGCAACACGTGCCTCTCCTGGAAACACGAAGGTTTGGCTTGCACTTGGAAAGTCTCCATGATAGGGACTGTCGTTCTGGTTGCCCAAAGTGCCGTCGCTGTTCAGAATCACCTGCACAATGTCGGAGGGGCTGATCCCCACGGTACGGCCGAAGGCCTTTCCTATCGTAGGGGCGACGTCAATCCCTTGCATACCATACCAGTAGTCCTTGGAATCGATCAACGTACCTGAAAGTTTATTGACACTCAAGAGGGTGTTGGAATAGTGGATGTAAAGGAAGTTGTTGACGGTAAACAGGCTCGTAACGTCCGAGTTTGTGTTTTGCAAATGTGTCTCTCCCGTTCCATCCAAGTTAAACCGGGAGGTACGACGGCCAAAGCTGATGTAGAGTCCATCTGTATCAACAGCAAAGGCCGTTGGCGTATCACTCAACGAGATGTCTCCCCGCCATGTCTCTGCGTTCATATCATACCGTTCGATCCGGGCCGGTGACTGAAAGATAAAGTGGGCGATGCCGGCGCTTTCTTTCGTATCTAGCCAAGGGGTCGAAGCGGTGGGGGATGACGTCCCCCCTACCTCGCTGGTGGGCATACCCACCAGGAGGAGGGAGCCAATCATCATGGCGTAAACCAGGGCTCTTACCATTACCCTCAACCGGAGGTTCAACCTTCTTTTGTCCATTTCATTAACCCCCCGAATTCAACAGGCCTGTACACCCCCCTTTTCGCCGCCGGACAGTATGTTTTCACAAAGCAAAGAGGCACCAGGCGACAGACAACCGCCATTGACTATCTAGGTGCCTCATAACGTTCCCCCCTACGCCCCTACTACGTGATCTGATGTGCGACTATGTACTCAGTGTGCTAGATGTGTCCTCCGTGTAACCCGAGGTTCATAGTGTAAAATCAAAAACATTTTACCATGATAAAAAGGGCTTGTCAATAGCACGGGGGCTTTTGGCTCCGCGGCTCTATCGCCGAGAGCGAAGTTGGCCGCACCCGGCATGGATATCTAGCCCCCGGTCGATGCGGACGGTAACCGGCACCCCTGCTTTGAGGAGTTCCCTTTGGAAGGCCAAGATCACACCCTTGGAGCTGCCTCGCCACCCACAATCCGCGGTGGGGTTGAGGGGTATGAGGTTGACGTGACAGAGGAGGCCGGAGAGAAGCCCAGCCAACTCCTGAGCGTGGGAACACGAATCGTTCACCCCCTCTATGAGAGCGTACTCGAAGGTGATCCTTCGCTTTGTGCGCTTGACATAATCTCGGCAGGCTCCCGTTAGCACCTCTAGGGGGTAGCGATGATTGAGGGGGACGAGCCTCTCCCGTAACTCATCGTTGGCCGCGTGGAGGGAGATGGCCAGACTCACTTGAGAACCCTCCCGGGCTAGAGCCTCTATGCCGGGCACGAAGCCGGCGGTGGAGATAGTGATGTGGCGGGCTCCCAGCCCGAAGCGGCGAGGGTCGGTGAGGGCCTGGATCGCTTTCCAGGTGGCCTCCCAGTTGAGAAAGGGCTCCCCCATCCCCATGAAGACCAGGTTAGTGAGCCTTTGCTCCGTCCCTTTCAATTCACGGGCGAAATATAGCACCTGCTCTACTATCTCCCCGGGCGATAGGTCCCGCTCGAACCCCGATTGTCCCGTGGCACAGAAGGGGCATCCTATGGGGCAGCCCACTTGGGTGGAGAGGCAGAGGGTGTGCCGCTTTTTATAGTGCATGAGGACGCTCTCGATGGTGTGGCCGTCGGGGAGGGAGAAAAGGGCCTTTCGCGTGAGGCCATCTTGGGAGGCTATCTCCTCGAGCGGATTCAGCCTCCCGATCACCGAAACCTCAGACAGCCGCTCTCGTAAGGCTGGAGGCAGGTTGTGCATCTCCTTGAAGTCAGAAACAAGATGTTTGTAGAGCCATTCGGCTATCTGGGCGGCTCGGTAGCGGGGCTGGCCTAGGGAGAGAATCAGATCTTCCAGTTCTGGATAGGTTAAATCTAGGAGGGCGACCTTCCTTGTGGCGTCGCCCTCCCGATGGTCAGGTATTCGCATGTCGAAATTTCTCGCATCCCCTCCTGGTTAGTCGCGGCGGCGCATCCCTAGAGCGATGAAGATGTAATAGAGTAGGCTGGAGATCGCCTGGGCCAGGGCAGCCACATAGGTCAAGGAAGCCGCCGAGAGGACCGCCTGGGCACCCTTCACTTCCCTGGAATCGACTAAACCGCTGGCGCTGAGCATCCCTAAGGCTCGGCGGCTGGCATCCCACTCCACGGGCAGGGTGAGGAAGGCAAAGACGATGCTGCCGGAGAAGAAGATGATGCCCAACCAGACGAGGCCCGAGAGTTGAAGGAGTATCCCGATGAAGAAGAGGATGAAGCCCAGGTAGGAGCCCAGGTTGACGACGGGGACTAGCCCGGTGCGGAGGCGTAGGAAGGCGTAATTGGTATGGTCTTGGAGGGCGTGGCCCACTTCGTGAGCCACGATGCCCAAGGCGGCCACCGACTGACTGAAGGCCACCTCCCGGGAGAGGCGAAGAACTTTCTGGCGAGGGTCATAATGGTCGCTGAGACGCCCTGGGGCTCCCTCCACGGAGATATGGCTCAGGCCGCTGGCCCCCAGGAGCCAACGGGCGGCATCCAGCCCGCTTAGCCCTCGCATGTTGCGCAGGCGGGAATATTTGGCGTATGTGGATTGCACCTTGTATTGAGCGAAGAAGGCCAAGATGAGAGCGGGAAGGGCGAAGATGAGGTACATAGGGTCAAAATAACCTGGGAAGAACATCTATTAACCTCCCAAATGCCTCCTCAAGATAGATATGCTACTTTTCAAGTATACCAAAGGTGGGGGATTAAGTCAAAGGCGCGGCCTGTACACACCCAAAAAGACGGGAGGCCACAAGGGTCTCCCGTTCTACCACGCGCGCAGCGAAGGCGGTCGGCTGCAACCGCTTGTTGGGCGCACTCTTGGATTTTGCCCCTGCTTTGTCATTTGCAGCCGACACCAAGCGTATAGCGCATCGTACACATCAAATTGTCGGCTCAAGTTTTCCGTATCATCAGGAAAGCGAAGGCTGTATCCTACTGCAATGGCTTCTAGACCAGGGGCTATCTCGTCTGCGTGAAGGTCAGTTTCAATGTCCGCCGCGTGTACGATTTTAGCAAGGCGAAGCAAGGCAGGGTCTGTCAAGCCGTATTTCTCGATGATGGATTCAAATGAGCATTTCCCGTCTTTATGTCCAAGTTCCACATTCGGGGCATCGAAAGGAATTGCTCCTGTTTCTTTTGCCACCTGCGCCACCTGACTCTTTGGCACGAAAATAAATTCCGCGTCCGAGTCAATGAAACGGCTGATAAGCCACGGACAAGCAACGCGGTCCACATGGACGTGGGAGCGAGTTACCCATTTCATAGTCGTTTACTCCTTTGATGATTGAGTTTGTGTGATAGGGATTGCTGTACGGCCTAAATCCTGGCCGAACAAAACAAAATAGAGCGTTCCCGCTAATCCAAAGCCGAAAGCGACAAGAAAGTTGGTTGCAGGGGATGTAACCGAGTTGAAGAAAGGCAAGAGCGCCTGTCCTACCTCAATCGTATCGGTGATGAGTTTTGCCGTTGAAGCATCCCAGAGTAGGGCACCGCCAAAAGCGGCGATGGATACGATTACATCTCGTATTAGGTAATACAGGCCAAACGTCGCCGCCTTTCTGCCATCTGGGGCTAGATCCATAATCAACGCTTTGCGTGTCGGTTCGCCAAACTCTTTCAAGCCCCGAATAATAAATGCAATCACCATTACCCAGAAAGATCGCGCCACAAGCAAGACCAGCGGAAACATTGTGAAAAAGGCAAACGTCGCCGCCACAAACGGTTTCTTGGTGCTCCTGTCTGCCAGATACGCCACGGGAATATAGACGAGCATTGCTGTTATCATCTCGACGGTCGTCAATAAACCAAACTGCAATGGCGTAATGCTATTGATGCTGACGCACCAGACAACGACAAAAGCATAGGGGATTTGCTCGCAGAAGCGCACCAGGATGTCCGATACCAGCAGGTTTCGCAGGGGCGCATCCACCAAGGTCAGGCCGTATGAGTGGGGTGAGCCGTTCTTTGCGAGGATTCGTTTGTCATCGTCAATCATTATTTGCTGGAGCGCCAGCGATACGCCTGCCAAGATGAGGGCGGCGATGAAGGCAAGACGGATGCCTTGCGTTTTCCCGAATACTCCAATAAGTACGCCGCCAATCACTGGCCCTAGCGCCATCGGAATGCGCCGAACAAGCGAGTGCAGCGACACGCCCATCGTCCGCTTGTGTTTGGGCAAAACAGTTGCCACCATATCCATCGTGGCAGGCAATGAGATAGCCGTCCACGACACGAACAGGATTGCGCCAAGAATGACGGCTTGCCAGTTGGGTACAGCAATCACTACAACATAGCCCGCCATTGCAATCAAATTGAACAGCAACAGGGCGCGTTTGTAACCCAATTTATCGCTGGCATAACCACCAGGAAAAGAGTACAGGGCGCTGAGGAGATTGTCCAAGCCGTTCAGCAAGCCAATCGAGAACGCGCCACCGCCCAAGGCCATCAGGTAAAGTGGCAGAAATCGTTCTGCCATCTTTTCCCCCAACCCTACCAACACAACCATTGCCAGTAGAGCCACGATGTTTTTCTTCAAGCCCAAAAAATCGGTTATTCGTTGGCGTCGCTTTACGATTTGCATATCAACACAAAACTTTCTCCTGACCCTGACGGTTATGACACGGTGCGCCCAACTCTTGCTTATACGGAATTCCTCCGTCTCTTTGCATCTCAGTATATACTATAATATAATAATGCTCCTCGCGTCAAAACCCCGGCGTAGGGCTGTCGCTAAACGCTCAGGAGAGGCGGTGAAGGCTAAGAGAGGGCGTGGACTAACTGGGTTAGGCTCTCGAAGGTATAATCGGGCTGGATCTCTGATTTTGCTAGGTCCTCCTTTTGGGTTACGCCAGTTAGGAGGAGGATGGTGGTGAGGCCGCACCGTTGGCCTCCTAGGATGTCGGTCTCCAGCCGGTCGCCGATGACGGCCGTCTCTTTTCCGGTGGCCCCCATCCTTTGTAAAGCCATCTGAAAAAGGA